>Ga0157364_1001731_pt1 | contig 19109 bp, 14 predicted proteins | sample AttsexASBM2_FD_111476 | JGI IMG/M metagenome (GOLD analysis project Ga0157364, IMG submission 111476) | Fungus gardens microbial communities from leaf cutter ant in Ribeirão Preto, State of São Paulo, Brazil - Atta sexdens ASBM2 | ecosystem: Host-associated > Fungi > Mycelium > Unclassified ...
AATCCACATAAAATTGTATGGAAAGTACACTAAATTTTATATAATTGTACACAAATATATTTTCAGTTACATATACATTAAATTTTATGTCATGAAATTAAATTCAACTTGTGTAACTTAAAATTACATTAAATTTCATATTTTTTTACAGTATGCAGGCAAAACGTTACGTCTTGATTGGGATTCTAAGTTTTACTTTTCAGTTACTAAATAGAATTAATATAATTGTTTAACAACTGCTCAAAAAATGCATAAATTTTTACCAAGGACCGTAAATAATAATTTATATCGAGAGAATAGAGATAAGAAATTTCATTATCGTGCGAAGAGTTGCAGATCGGTTGGACAAATGCATACACTATGATTCATTATCGCATTTAAAATCGCGAAACAGCTGGCGAATAATTCTCGAATACCGATTACGCCCGCGAAGAACGTGTAATCTCTCCGAGTGCCACAGTTGGATCGTAAATTCGAAGTAAATACGTTAAAGGCGAGACCCTTAAACTTCGTGGCGCCTTCTCCCTTGACTTCTCTTAACTTTTTCTCGGGCGCGTCATGAATCGCACGAATTCTCGTCGAAATGAGAGGCAGCAGGTGTGCGGCTGTATTAGACTAACCGTTAGGTCGGCGACAAATAAATGCGCGGACCTTGATACTAAAGATCGCGAGAGACAAGGACGACGACGTCGGGCGTCGTCTTTCGGCGTCGCGGGATTCGCGGCAACTGGAGGAAGGCGCGAGTGAGGGAGAAGGGCGACGAGAAGAGAGGTCCGCCGTTAATTACCCGCCGGCTTACTACGGGAGGGAAAACCCGCGATAAAAAATTCTTCCTGTGCGGCACACACAGGCAGGCGAGTAGAGACAGGCAAGAAGGAAGCGAGCAAGCAAGCAAGCACAAGCAAGCAAACAGGCAGGCAGACAGGCAGGCAATGGCGTCGTCGTCGATGGCGACCGTGGCCAGTCGTCGGCCACCGACAAACAACCTCTTCTACACGCTCGCGACTATGCGGGCGTGGATCGATCGAGGGGCCCAGCACAGTCCTCTCTCGCGAAGAGCGCGCGTGTGGCGCGACGACGACGAGAGGGTGATGCGGGGGGGAGAGGGAGGGGGAAGGGGGAAGGGGGGACACGACAGCAGCCGCCTTTAAATTTCACGCGAGAGAGAAGCGAGCGACGGTTACCCGCGCTCGACGCTCCTCGCCTTTAGGGTCGAGCTGTATGCCGCGTGCTCGCCTCGCCGCACCTTCACGAATATTTCAAACGACTCCGCGGAAAGTTATCAACGCGCGACCGACCGACGTGACGTGTCCTATCCGCTCTGTGCGAGTCACTTTATGATTATCCCACGAGAACCTACCATGCGGTTTTCGATTCACCAATATATTTTCCCTCTTTTTCTTCTTTTTCTTCTTCTATCTTCGAGTCCAACGATCAATAGTTGAACACATAGCGAATGAAGTTTCGAGGATTGATTGCAATAATAATAATAATAATAATAAGAGAAGAAAGCACAGAGTTGTACAAAGAGAAGAACCAATTATAACACGTTTGAGATTTCTTCCAAAGTAATAATAATAACTTTTGTACGTAGAAATTAAATTTTAATTATGTATAAACTTGAAAAAAAATATTACAATACGTAAAAACGATAACATCAATAGAAAACATCATGGACTGGAAGAGTTGGAGTTTCTTAATTATTTGCGGATCTTGTTTTACAAGATTTATGGATCCATAGATTCATGCGATCGATCGATTTTTATTTCATGGCTAAAAGCTCGTTTTTATTAAAAATCTAAGTCTCTAAGATCTTTCTTCTTTTTTAAGAAAAAAATCTAATATGCTGCATGATAGTACAGCACAATTGAACGATTTTCAAAAAGGACAAGTTTTAAAAGAGAAAGTTCTAGAGAATTATTATTATTTTTAAGATTCTATAGAGTCCATGATGTGTGTGCATAGGACATGTTTTTTGCCTGTAACACAGTTTCAGGTAGAAACAAGTCTAAGATCCGTAGTATTTTTCATAGGCACAACTAATGCGCACTCAATGCACTACAAAAACTTGTACACAAATCGACAAGATGTACGTTTTATAAAAATATAGAAACGAATTAAACTGGAAAATATTCAATACATTTTATTGTGCTCTATGATAAAATAATTGAGATATCTCACTTTTATATTTAGTATACTGTCTTCCAAAATTTATTGTCAGAAAATATATAATACACGTAATGTAACTGTAGATTTTCAGTGCTGGCAGTGAATTTTGGACATTAGATTAGAATAATATATAACAACTTTAATGTGAGTACGCACTAGTTCTGCCATTGAAAAACGATATTCACGGAGAAAACATATTTGATTGAATTAACTGAAATTGTGGTGGAAAAATGAATGATCCAGATTCTAATTAAATTTATTAAATTTCTTAGATATTAAATTTATCAGAATTTTGGTTGAAATAATCAATTTCCAATTTACCAGAATTTTGTTTGAGATAATCAGAATCTAAGTAAATTTAATCAGAAATCTAGTAAACTTATTCCAGTTAATTCAACCAAATATGTTTATTTCCGTGATCTTACCATGGCACAGTCAATTTACTTTTAAACTTGAGTCACAAATTATTTTTTCAACCTAGCTTTTTAAACGATCTGTAAACTATTGTATATTACTGTAAATCAACTGAAAAACGTGTCACATAAAACTTAGTTCGCAGTATTATAATAACGATGAACATATTGAAAATTAATAATTCTAAGAATAAATGTAAAATAACTCGGGGGAAGAATAACAAGAGAGAAGACGTTACTTTGTGTTTATAGATTTTTTTTTAAGACAGTATACAGTATACAAACACATTAGCCATTCTGACTGTGCAAAAGTGTGTTGATAATGGCAGATCAAAAAGTTTGTGACAATATTAAAAAAGACAATATTTAACAAAAATATGAAAAAGTATGTGTTTTTATAGATCCTTGATTGTGTACTCAGATAAGTAAAATATGCAGACCCATATTGCGTTAAAATAGTATGTTATTTATTTGCTTGTAGTACCTTCTCTCATAGGAGATGAATTTTACTACCGTATTATAAGATGTCACACCTCTTTTGGCAGCGTATAACAATTTTTTGTAATAAAACAAATATCAAAAGTTTAATTTGTTAATTTGTATAGATAAAGAAAGATTTCTAGAATACAAATAATATGTATTTCTTTCGTAATTCAATTCAATAAATACATTAAAAAAGTTATTCAAGAATAAAAGTGTGGCGTCTTCTGAGTTATCTCATGTAAAACTTCTTTATTATCTTTTATCTTCATTTTTGTTACAGATTAATATCCTTTTCAGGTAGAGACAGTTTCAGGTAGAGACAAGTCTAAGATCCGTAGTATTTTTCATAGGCACAACTAATGCGCACTCAGTGCACTACAAAAACTTGTACACAAATCGACAAGATGTACGTTTAATAAAAATATAGAAACGAATTAAACTGCAAAATATTCAATACATTTTATTGTGCTCTATGATAAAATAATTGAGATATCTCACTTTTATATTTAGTATACTGTGTTCCAAAATTTATTGTCAGAAAATATATAATACACGTAATGTAACTGTAGATTTTATAGAATATTTAAAAGAAAAAAAAAAATTTTATTATATTTAGAATAGAAGTTATAAAAAGTTAAAGCCACGCAAAGACTTTAAATCATTCTGTTGCGAAGGATATTAAGATATCATAAGCGGTTCCGAGAGCATACTGTCCGATTAATCTTGATCCCCATTCTATCCGAAATAACAAGTGGGATGATTCTCGTTGTATACGATCCCCTTTAAAAATGCGGCACGAAACGCTGATATAGCGAGTAACGCCGTGCGCGCAGGGAAATCTAAACTTTGACAAAACGTCGTTAATTCCCTTTATCGTCTTCTCTGCGTAGATCGGAGTTTTTACGTCAAAGCTGCCGTACAGGTGTTTCCGCGTTCGTCGCGCCGGAATTCGATTTATTACGGGTTATTGCCGATCGCGCCCTTTCACGATTTACTCGAAAATTTCACACGGATGTGACGGGAGAAAGGACCACGAGAGCTCGGCCGACGACTGAAACGCGTTTGCGGCTTTGCGAGAACGAGTTTCTGGCTTCTCCGCGATGAAAGCCGCCACTTCCTCGCGTGTAAAAATTCGATTCCGCGATGAATTGTCATCAATTTCGCACATTTCGCTTCCGCGCACCAATTCGCCAATTCGCGGACACGACGCTGCTTTTATTCCCCCTCTCTTCCTCTTCTCCTCAACTTTATTTATTTATATATTTACTTTTGTATCTTCTTATTTGTTAATTGGACTTATTTAATTGGATGTTCAAATTGCGAGAGTAATATTATTCAGTTCACGCGTTTGATCGTGAAAATTTGATTTGCGTTACATCATTATAGGTGATCCGAATGTATGCGTATGTATGCGTACATATTGCCAGTGATGAAGAAACTTTGCTCACTTTGCAAATTACGATATAAGTGACGAAACTACGATCCGCGCGATCTTTGACAAGTAGTCCTTATTAATGGATTTTATATTCCCGTGTTCTCTCGCGATCAAGAGATCGTGCGATACATTGACGGAAGTTTTCGCAGAACTTTATCGAAAAGTTATTCCGAGTGCGTCGTTCTGAACTTCTTCTCACGGTGTTTAACTACTTTCACTGAGGACATATTCTTAAAAGAAATTCTAAAGCACCTTTCCCTTGTAAGCTTTCCTATCTATCGTCAGTTTTTTTGTCACATACGCTGAGAAAAATGTGAATATATGTATATACAGTGAGCGCAAAAAGTATTCGGACACATAGAGAAAATATTTTTTAAAAAACTTTATTTTTAAAAAGTAAACATTATCCAGCAAGAAATGAATCGAATTGATGTCGAATGAATATCGATACGATTTCAGCACCAATGACGTCAATTCGACGTATAATTGACGATCATTTCTTGCTGGATAATTAATAATTTATTCATAAAAAATGAAATAGATTATGTTTCTTAAAATTATATATACCAAAAAAATGTGTATCAATAAAAGGAAATATATCATCTGAAAAATAAGCGAAAATTAAAAATTGTATTGTTTGGATCAAGAAGGATCATATTCGTATAGTCAAGAAATTTAGCTTCCAATATCAGAAATACATGCAAAGCTCGGCTGTTTATGTTAAAACAGAATATATTCATTGTACAAAATTGCTAATTAATGTTTATTTTCCACACTTAAGACTTTTTTCATAAAAAAATTTCTTTTGTACGAATACTTTTTGCTCTCACTGTATATCGTATAATGTTAACGACGTTAACTAATGTAGTTCGAATGAAACATCTCAGTCAATCTCAGACGACCATCAACGTCAACGTCGTTGATGGAGAAAAAAAATGCGGTCATACATATGCCGAATATTTTATCGACGAAACGCGCGAGTATCGTTTAGCAAGATTTACCGAATTTTTATTCCCGTTATTACGCAATCACCCACGTAGACACACGCACTCGCATAAATCGACGATATTACGGCACGAGATTAATTGGAATAACGCCGAGTGTGTACGCTCTGGCCGTTCTCTTCGACCCGAAAGGTCGGAAGAGTTTGTAAACGATCGTAAAGCCACAAGGTCGTATTTACGAACGCATATGCGTTCGCTTTCAGCGCCCGTGAATAATCTACCTATATATGACGCAGCTTGTGTGAACAGAACACACGCATACTGTATTATGTTCTTCCTTTGAATTCCTTTGAAGACTGTAGGATTGTCATGTGCGATGTCACCTTTAAAATGTACGATATTAAAATATTGATGATTTTCCAAATAAAGATAAATCATTTTAACATATTATTTAAAGTAGAGTATCTTGCAGAGTAGAGTATCTATCTGTCAAGATCATGAACTTTTTCTTTTGACAGTTAGAAAATTGAAATAAAAAATTGAATAGGGTGTTGACAAATTGTACCACCATGGCTGAATTCGAAAAAATAAACCGAAAAAATGTCTTTGAATATCATTTTGTCTTTGTTGTTTTTTGAATATTAAACGAAGACAAAATGATGACTCGAAGGTATTCCCAAATAATATTTTCGAACACCAGCTCAGTTAAATCTGCATTGTATACTTTTTAAGCGAAACATTTTTTGTTTAAAGGTGACGACACGGAGACGCTGGAAACATGGCTTTAAATTGTTATTTTCGTTTCCGAGCCGTTTGTTTGCGAGTAAAAATTGATTTTATTCAGTGTCTGATTTAAGTTCTCATATAATATCTAAAATGTTATCAGAACAAGGTGAATAATTGAATTATAATACAAGATTATAACTGATATCTAAACACTTTTCGAGTATAGCATCAAATTAACAAAATATATCTAAGTTATGTTGTTGGAACATTTGTAAAAATAGAGAAAGTTGGATAATTGTACTTATTGTCGGTCTTTATATTGTGCCTACATTTAAGATAAAATAACATATTAAAATTGAGTAGTTGAATACTTGTCACTACTTTTTATATTATACTTACATTTAAGATAAAATGACACATTAAGATTGAATAATTGAGTAATACTTTTGTAATTACTACAGATTTTAATATTTGTATAAGAAAAAGTTTGTATTGAATTTTTTCAAGATAAAATTTACTGAAATTTATTTATACAATAAGTCAATGTTTATTTCTGTAAAAATGTTATTTTGTTTTATTGTCAGTGAACCAAAATTAATGTAAGTACAAAAATATTTCTGATCTCTTCAGTACTTTTCGTTTTGTTTAAATGTTAAGGAATTTTGTTTAAATATTAAGGAATACGATATAGGCGACTTTATGATCCAATACGTTAATATTTTACTGCATGATAAAGTTATCGCGTAAAGATCTTTATTCATAAAAAGATTACCTTGTACCTAAACGCTTTGTAATTTCGCTGTAGACAATAGTTATGTTGTATATTAGAACGTCCTTCGAAGGATGCTCAATGTGAGGCCTTTGCTAAGATTAAAATATCATTTACTTATTTCGATATTTTCTTCTAAAACTATATTATATCAAGAATTTTTTTTGCATGCGAAGTTTAAATTTCAAATGTGAATATTGTCATGTTTATCTACAGATGTCTTACATAAAATATCGATTTGCGGCTATTTAGTAGTATATTTTATTTTTACTTTATTATTGCAATAATATTTTATACACAATACTCTCACTACCCACATCTCAAAAAAGTCCCCATCTATCCACATCCGGGTATTTGTAACCCAGCATTTTCTTTTGCTTGTATCTCAAATTATAATGCATCGATTTTAACCAATTTTTTTTTTAATCTATCATTTGAAGACTGAAAACAAAAAGAATTTTTGAGTCTAAAAGAAAGTCTAAAATATCGTCGTAGCACAAAAGATATTTTAATAAGTGAAAAGGGATAAAAAAAAACGTCTGAATTATGAAAATCGAGGGGGTTACGCTGTTACGCTAATCCTTTGTGGATACTGAGGGTTAAATCTTACAGGACCGTACGTATACGTAAGAAATACAATACACTGAAAAAAAAAAAATTTGTTTTTCAACGAACTAAACACATTTAATCGTTTGCAGATTTGTTTAATGCAACAAATTTTATTTAACCGCATTTAACCGCAGTCTGCTTAACAAACTGTTCAATGTTAATTAACGGAAATGATTCAACTGTTTCATAGTTTTGAAAATAAATCAGTTACCAGTATCGTCATATTTATCTGGATAATCTCATGGAATCAATTAAATGCGTTTATATGAGAATATATTTTATTGTTTTAAATACGAGGATTTGTTTGAAACTATAGCTTTATTATATGAAATAATTTTTATAAATTATATATATTTAAGACAACTAAATGTTTTTTGTCAAATAAGTTATATATTCTACATTGTATAGTCTACATTATATAGACGAATTCTTAAGTAAGACTAACCCAATTCATTATTAATTGAAGTATATGAGAAACTTAAATATTTAGTTATTTTAACTGGGCATAAATTTTGAAAGAAACATTTTTCACAAAATACAATTTAATTGTTTGTTGGAAAGTAAAGTCATTAATGTTGGATCAACAGTTTTAGATTAATAATGCATAAACAATATTAACAATGTCAAATCAACGTTTTTTGTCACAATAAACATTTTAAAACTTTCCAAAACTACTAAGTAAGTTTGACTATAAATAGTGTTGATTGAACTCTAACTTATACTCAACGTAAAACTAACTTTGTTTGGCATGATGTGTGTGTTATTCAGTCATTTGAAAAAATATATATAGTCAGAATTATTTAGTGATTTTGGAAAGTTAAATAGTTTACTGTGACTAAATAAATATTGATTAATATGTTATTCACGCATTAGCCCAAAATTATTAACCCAACATATTAACAACCTTACTTTCCAATAAATAATAATTGTTTTCTGAAAAATATTTCTTTCAAAATTGATGTACAGTTGAAGTAATTAAATATTTAAGTCTCTCATATACTTCAATTAATGATGAATTGAGTCAGTCTTACTTAACATATTTATAAGTCTGATATAAACGATTAATAATAGATTGGGTTAGTCTTACTTAAGAATTCATCTATACAATGTAGAATATATTTATTTGACAAAATATTTGATTGTCTTAAATATATATAATTTATAAAAACGTTATTTCTCACATAATAAAGGTATAGTTTCATTCAAACAAATTCTCGCATTTAAAACAATAAAATATATATATGTATGTGTCTCATATAAACGCATTTAATTTATTCCGCGAGACTCCAAATAAATATACGATGCTCTAACTGATTTTTCTTGAAGACTTCTAAATGATAATAATCCTATCAAAATAAAATTGAATCGTTTTCGTTAACCAACATTGAATAATTTTTAAAAATACGGTTATGAAGGTTTGAATAAAAAATTGTTGCATTAACTATATATCTTGTTTGACATAATCTTATATTATTTTTGCGTGCACACATGTTTTGTTACATTGAAAGAAAAGATTGGCTGCAAATTAGGCAAAATATTGCATGGCAATTTTAATTGATTGCTACAGCCAATTAAAAATGCTGTGCCATATTTAACCATCTAATTTGCTGCAGCAACTATTTTTTCTTTCAATGTATATAATAGATGATATTGAATTAAAAGTTGAGAAAATCAAAACATGCATTATTTCGTTTCCATGTAATTTCTTCAAATATTAATAATATTAAACTGTCAGCAGAGGCATGAAATTAAAAATGGTTACAGTAGAAGATATAAGTAACGTTAAGATATAAGTAATGGCTCGATCAGAAGCGTGCGATTAGCTCAGCGTAAATGTATTAGATTACCGTTCTAGAGATCGTAGGTTCAAATTTTGGTGGCGATGTTATACATTTTTCAATAATTAATTGTAGTCAAATAAAATGAATTTCATGATAATATTGTGTATACAAATTTTAACTGTAAAAAAGTTGAGCGTAAACGATATTATTTTAAACATAAATTTGGTTGTTTTATTAATTTTCTTTTTTTTTGGCATCCTTTTGTTGTCTCAATTAATGCTATTTAATGGATCATCAAAATGAATTCCTATTCAATTAAATTTTTTTTTCAGTGTGTAAACATTTAATAACTATTGTCGTATTTAATAACGATCAACATTTAATTCTCTGGCAAGTTCTGAAATGGATTGTATTACATTTTCCAATAATGCTAATAAATCATCTTCCAGCATTTATTGTTAACATCACAAAATCATCACATTTAAATCGATATTCACATGTCTTAATTGATAGAGCAACATCATCATAAATTTCTATCAAAATTCTATCTTCAGCCGCCGTTTTCTTCCAAAAAAAAAAGGTATGTTGAAAATGCTCTTTAGGAAGCTCCATTTTCAAACTGGTATAAACACGATTCTTACTGTGTCCATTGTTAGTAAACGACTAAATATTATGGAATAATATTAAAGCATTAAGAAATAACAGCTTTGTAATTGGAGTGTCTTCGACGCATTGATATATTATTAGTGTGTATCATCTCTTGTAAAACCCTCAAAATTAAATCACACTCCTAATATATACATTTTAAATAAAATTGTTGTCTCCTTGTATAAAAAATCATTTTCAGACATATGAAAAAATTCTACAATACAATCTTCTTATTAGCTCTTTCTATTCCGATTTTTTATATAATAATTTCTAAATTTGAGAAATGCATTCACTACGATTGAAAGGTAAATTCTATCAAAAAAAATGTTATTTCTTACAGAAAAAGATATCATTTTAAACAAAAAATTATATTTTTTCATATTGGATTTTGTTTTTAACGTGGTCCTATTTACGGAGAAACCTCCACACGTAAGGTTGATAACAGCTGAAAAAACGCGAGGAATGTATCTACGCACGAAACGCTGGGCGATTTTATCTTGGTCGTACGGCACAACGTTCGACGTGCACACACTCACACATGTACACATCATCGCACACCACAGCGAGTGGTTGGCAGCTTCTATAAGTACCGTTATATACCAGTGGAATCTCTACGACGGATAGACTACCACAGGTATACAATGGACCAAAAAAAATTGGAGTCAAATTTCTATTTATTTTCCAGAACAATGAATGTTTGAACATTGTGTTCAAATAACAATAACTAGGTATAAACTCATTAGATCAGTTCTTTTTGGTTGAATCAGTTTTGCACCAGTTCATCTTTCTTCCTTTTCTCTCCAGGAGGAAAGAAGAGGAAGAAAGATGAATTGATGCGATAATTTAGTAAAAAAGAACAGGCCTATTATCAAATTCGTAATCAAAGGAGGAAAAATGAGAACGAAAGACGAGGGTTGACAATAAAAAAAAATAAAAGTAGAGAAAAGTCTGCTGTCTCTACAAAAGAAGTACAAAATGATTAGTCATGGCGGATGCGAAATGGTCAAAGCCGAATTAGCGCTATTCATCAAATAACATTTATGACTGCTTATCTAAACAGTTTTACACTATTCATTCCTATGCTATGGGTTGTACTATTCATTCTTAATAATATGGGTTCATTCTTAATAATATACCGCACTGATAATGATTCAATTTTAACAATATTTTCAAAGAAAAAATACAAAAAAAAAAAGAAAGTTTCAAGTTTTAATGATTTTTCTTCAAGGACGTATATAAATACGTGACACAAAACGGTCAGTATAATTATTGTAAGACAATTTATATCTTGATGATTATTTCAAGAAAAGTTCCTCCGATTTTCTGCATATTCCTATTATTTGTAGAAAGAGATATTTGAGATTCCACAAAGATTTGGTAAAAGTGGGTTTGCCGGCAGGACTATTTGACAGCTAGGTAGAAGGATAGAAGCCAGAGGAGCAAGGGAAGTAGGCGAGGGATGGAAGGGACAGCTAACGGAAGGTAGTGGAACGGGAGTGAGCGTGAGCGATGAGCGGGCGGCATTCGAGGGCGACCCGAAGGGTAGCGGTGTGCGGATGGAGGGACACGCGGGTGAAGTTAGGTCGCGAAGGGACGCGAAGAGACGCGCGCGCGCGCGCGCGCTCAGCTAAATAACGGCTTGCCCTATCCTCCTTCTCTTCTTACTCGCGCTCTTCGCCTCTTTGTTTCCCTTCGCCGTTCTCGTTGCCGTCGCCATCGTCGTCGTTATTACTCCTCTCTGATCTTTTCACCCTACCGCTCTTTTATTCTTTTCTCTCCTCGCTCATTCGTTTCGTGAGTTTACTTATACCAGTGCTTTTATCTACGTATTTTCTATTCGGACTTTTGATTTTTCGTTTCTTGAAAATTTGGTCCAAGAATGCCCAAGAAAATGCCCAAGGAAATATCTACCTCCAGCCGAAGGACAAATTCGCAAGAGGTCCGTCACAAATGAAACGGTGCGGCACGGAATCATTGCATTCCTTGTTGTTCGCCAATGTTGAAGGATAGAATTTACATCGTGTGTTGCTTGGAAACCTCCTGACACGTCTGGAAAATGTTTGCAAAAATGAAAAGGGCCAGCTTCCACGAAAAAAGGAAATCGGTCTTTTCGGTAATCGTTCAGTTTAGGAGGCTGGTGCATCTGTGTAAGTGGTGGCCGATTCTCTCCATCCTTTTCTTTCTCGGCTCACCTATTGTTTCCCTTCTTTTTTTATCTCGATCCTTCTCTTGGACTCCCTCGACCCTCGTATTCACGTCCCATTTTACTGAGCACGCAGCAACCGGGCGTCGTCTCCTGTCTCGCTTCTACGGTTATTAAACGGGAAAACGAGACCGGCGGCGCGACGCGACGCGAAAGGGAGAGAACGTGAAAGAGAGAGAGAGAGAGAGAGAGAGAGAGAGAGAGAGAAAGGGAGGGGACCCCAAACGCGGCCTCGCGATCCGCGGCCAGGCCGCCGTTCGCCGCGGATTCTCTGGCAGCGGTTCGATATACCAGAGGTTATTTAGACTTAGCGAACGCGCTCTCGACGCTGCCTGCCTCCGGGCCATTCGGTCTAAAGTCGATATCGAGGAGGAATCGGGGGGAGGGGAGAGGAAGATAGAGAGAGAGACAGAGAGAGAAAGATAGAGAGCCTCCGTGTCACCGGCCGTCGTTCTACTCTATAACGAGACCGCGCTGTTGGCGATCCTCTCGAGTTCTACGAACGAGCTTCAAGCTTTAATACATTCGACCGTTCCGAATCACGATTTATTTTATGTGAGACTACGAAGGTACAATAAGGTTCAGCAGAAAAAGCAGCTTTCCTGAAAATTCTTTTCGCGCGATTGCACTCTTAGCTCCTCTCGCTGGATCTAAATGTACATATATACCGATCATTAAAGAATCAGTTGCAAAGTTGCTTTTTCTCCTAAACGCAATCAATTTGCAAATGTTGAACTTTCTGATTCCGCAATTTCTGCATCTCGAATGTATAAAATGACGAGCGCGCTCAATAAAGCGAGATAAGAATCGGCTAGGCATAAATTTCAGAGAGAATAAGATTGAGCCTCAATTTGCGAATTGCGAAATAATACTGGTTGTCCTAAGTATTTATACACGCGCGCACAAAAGTTTTTCGTATACGCGTCGCTAAGTACGATTTGGATGTTCGCATTATAATAGAATTAAAATAGATTATATTTTTATTGTTAAGAAAGGACACAAAATTTGTACAGTTTGTGAAGACAAAATTTGCCAGTTTATTTATTGGGGAAAGTAATAAATCAACACATTTCACATGTCACATTCCGCGACTTTTAAGGAAACAATTTGATATTTTCTAGTCTATAGTTTTCCTCAAGACACTTTATTCTATACATAATATTTGTAAAATAAACAGTAGAAAAATACTAAAATTACAAAATGATACCAACATAAACGCAAAAACTCTAATTTTCGTGTAAATTAAAATTAACATTGCGTCATTATTATTCTGTAATAACATTTTTCTAGCGGATTTTGCTTATTTAAAAGCCACAGAAAATCAAAAAATTTTCTTATCTTGAATGAAATACTTTAATCTTTCGACAATTATTAATATCTTTCCCGAGAGTTTCTGATTTATAAATTGCAAAAAAAAAAATATAGAAAGTTACCAAACAAGTACAAAACTACAATGATAATTAAATACTAATTTTGAAGCATTGACCACAGCATTGACGAAGTCGACGTTGGGAAATGATTGTGACTGAAAATATCCGCGAGTGCAGACGATACTTTTCATCAGTGTAGTCGTTACAGCGCTCGCGGTTGGATCGCTAATACGCACGCCAATTATCTCTAGGCTCGTTGCGAAATCAAAAATGCGCGTCTCGTCGCGTCGCGTCTCGTCGCGTCTCTCGTCGCGTCTCTCGTCGCATCGCATTGCCTCGCCTCGCCTTCCTCTGCGTACGTCCGGCGCGATACACGTGGCGCGACCCGAAAAAGTATTCGTCGACATTCGCGGCTGGCATTCGCGCTCTCGCGGCCGCGGTCGGATTCCCGGCGTCCCTGGAAATCCGCGAAGCGCTCGAAAAATATATTTCGAAGTAAACCAAGCGATACAAAAGAGAGAGAGAGAGAGAGAGAGAGAAGAGGGAATGGCCCATAAATATATCGCCATCGTGCTGACGGTTTATCCGCGTCAACGAGCAGACACCCGTGTTTCATGTGTGTTTTCAGGCTTACGTATAACGCTATATAACGCGTTTATACGTGGGCGTGTTCCTCGTGCAACTCGTCCTTTGCTTCTATCCGACGCACCCGACACACGCGGCCTCACGAAATCCTTCGTCTTTGTCACCTTTTCCCACGTCTCTCTCTCTCTCTCTCTCTCTCTCTCTCTCTCTCTCTCTCTCTCCTCGCTCATGTCACTCGTTCAAGACATGTCAGTTATTAAACCAGAAAATGAGCAAACGGCGTCTCGCGAAAATGGAAATTCCGACGCGGTCTCGCAAGAACGAGACCGCGTGAAGGAGGAGAGAGCGAGAGAGCGCGCAATTTTAGGCAATCAGACTTTCTCCGCGCGATCGGCGGCGGCGGCGGTGACCTTGCGAGACCTTCCGCTCGTGCGGCACCCAACCGCTACGTGGCTGATGACATTGAGAATCGCGCCGCGAGAGACCATCGCCGTGCGCGATCACGTGGAGTAAAACGCGCACCCGTCGGCTTCGGAACCGCGCGGGAGACGCGCCGGTATAACAAACGAGGATCCCCCCCCCTCCTCCCCCGCCCTACCCTGCCGCCGCCACGCAGCTCCGTTTTCCCCACGTGGCGGCGAAACGGCACGCTTTAGTTTGCGCATTCCTATACGTCTTCCTTTCGCTCTCGCTCGCGCCCCTATCGTTCGCAATTCGTTCGTCTCTCTTTTGCCGCCGCCGCACCGCCTCGCGCGGCCTCTTTCTCGCCGGTCGTCGCGAAGGAGGAAGAGGGTGTTTGCACGCCTATACATACTTTATATATATATATATATATATATATAACTACACATAACTCGGTCTTGAGTTCTCTCCAAGTGTTTCTGTTTTACCTACCTACCGCCGCCGACTCGTAAACGCAGTTTAAGCGACTTCGAGATGGCAGTCGGCGCCGTTCTCGCATTACGGAAGCGAAGTTTTCAAGTTCCACGACACTGACCCAGTTTACCCTCTCCGTCGCTGCCGCCTCCACCACCGTTCCCTCTGTCTCTCTTTCCCTGACTTTCTCTTTCTCTCTCCATCTCCCTCCCCCCCCCGTTTCCCTCCATCTAATACTTCTACTACAGACGAGCGGGCGGCGGGTAGTTACAGTTTCCCGCAGGTACGTATGAATGCGCAGGCATCAAAAGCGCTCTCACTCTCGTCCGTGGCGTCCGTGCCGTCCGTGCCGTCTCGGATATCTCGCGCGCGCAGGTCAGTGGTCGACGCACTGTCGTTTCGGAGCGTGAGAGCGAGCGAAAGAGAGCTGGCAAGCGGATAAAAGAGAGAAACGGAGAACCGGATGCGTCGTTGCTCGATCGTGCGTTCGTCGTTCGATCTTTCTCATCGGCCGCGGGGCATCGAGGATCGGCTTGATCGCCCCAGGCGATCGAGAGGCGTTTTTCAATCGCTTCGGCATGACTAAGAAACAACGGAGCGCTAGTAATTAAAAAAAAAACAACGCGCCAAGCGTAATTGCCAAGCTGTAATGACGAGGCGTAATAACGAGCGAAGAAAATCTAGAGAGATCGTCACGTGTTACGAAATATTATATCGGCCGGATAGTAGATATATATACACATCGACGTTTCTCTCTGCGGCTGAATATGAAATTAATGAGCGGGATGGTCTCGGGGCTCGTTCGCCGTTGCTGTAATATCTAATAATTGACTTGTTACACGAAACGTGGCAATCGGCCGTATATAACGCAAGTCGATAGTTTAACGCGACCTAGGAGTGTCGCGAGGAGATACGATAATAAATTAAATTCCTCTACGCGAATAATATATTCGCGGACGTGAATGTCATTAAATTATGTTATTGACCCTGACACACTGCGAACTATTCCCACGGGTGATTGTACAACAGATTTATCGTGTGCATGACATAATGTCATATTCTGTACACACTGAAAAAAAAAGTCTTATTGCAATTAATTGAAATTTTAGTTGAAAATGGATATAAATTAAGAATTTAAATCTATTATAATTCTAATTGAAATAATCCGAATACTTGATTGAGAATCAGAAATTTTTTCTGGCTCATTTATTTTCAATCGAAAATCCTTCCTCAAGAAATACTTGCAGGAAACTTTAAAACACCGAGATACTGCGCTGTTCAGGTATATTTTTAGCATTTTCCCGATTTTTCCGAAAGAAACAGCAGGCATTCTGTTAGCCAGGCACTCGAGGCCTCAGGCCCGTCCTCGTTTTGGTATGCGCATACTACCGCTTACATCGCTGAACCACTTTGAAAGCGCCTCGTACGCTTCTCGATAGCAACGACGAAAGCCATAAAAGCCGTTGCCAAATCGCCGTCGCTCGACGACCGTTCTCGCGCGCTCCCCTCGCGTTTCTCCCCCTCCCCCCCCCTCACCCCGCGCCGCTCCCCCTCGCGGCATCGCCATACCGCGCTTCGTCACGTTCTCGCCTCTTCTACACGAGGTTTCCCCTCGCGCTGTTAACCCGCCACTCTCTCTTTCTCCTTCTCGTTCTCTCTTTTTCTCTCATCCGCCTCATTGTCCGCGCCTATATCCCCTTCGGCACGTCTCACCTTTTTCGATCGCCGCGTCGTCGACGTCGGTGTCATCATTGTTGTGTGGGTTAAAACGCGCGCCCATGAGCGTAGTATAATTGGAAAGGCTCGCGCCATTTACCGATGACCATTGGTTTACGCCGTTCACGGTGGACTTTTTTGTGCTTTATAGCGCAACAAAATTATTTCCGGTATCTTCTTTTCAATTTTTCCTTCTTAGAAAGGGATGGAGGATTTCTTAAAGGAAAATAATGGAGAGTTTTTTTTTCCTCTTTTTCATTACTAACATGTATTTTTTTTCCAGGATATTTCTAGAATTTTCTTTACCTAAGATCTTTTCTAACAATTTGTCATTTACTCTGTTTTACACCGTAACCTTGACTTGATTCGGCTTTGAAATTTCACGATTTTACAAAACAAATAATGCGCAGCAGAACAATAATACTGCCTTTGTGAAGGGAGAGCTACGCGAAATTTTCAATAGAAGCATGACTAGATAAAAGAAAGCGACCACCATCGATCCTAGCACGCTGATGATGGCAACACAGGATACATGACAGGGCTTCATCAAGGGACTCACCCGCGCGTCAGCAAGGTCTGACCCACCAGGCAACCATCGGCCGTGCTGTCACAGACAGGATGTGAGGGTCCGCGAGACCGACCGACCGACCGACCGCGCCGCGCCGCGCCATGCCGCGCCGACCCGCGTCGCGTTTCGGTCGTTATGTATCGCCGCTTTGCACGCCTCCCGCTCTCGCTCACCCCGTCGCTCCTTCCTCTTCTCTCTTTCTCGCTCTCATTCGCTGCGCTTAAGGGGACCTGTCCCCGGGTCCCCGCAGTGCCGAATAAACGACTTTTTTTTCTCTCTTTCTCTTTCTCTCTCTCTCTCTCTCTCTCTCGCGCGCGCGCGCACACCGTTCCCCTCGTGCTCCCCTACGCCGTTGTTTTCTTATCGTTACCGCCTTCCTCTCGCGGACGCAGCGCAGCGGATGCGCGAGCGAGTCAGCGATACATGCGACGCAGCGAGCGTTTCAAACCCGCGGCCGATTTAACTCGCGCGCGCGCGAGCGCGCGTTACGATGGAATCCTCGCTGCTCGCTCGCCCGTAAACAATCGTAACGGTCTCGGGTTTCAAAATGCGCTTTCGAGAACGCCGCCTGTTATCTGCGTTGCGCGGCTTTACCGGTCCACCAGTCGACTATCGCTAATCGGCCTCAGCCGTTCGATTCCTCGAGGTGGAAGGCGCGAGAAGCGATATGTGCCATGCGTATATGAGAGATATGGGCCGATGTGCTCGTCACTATCGCCAAGCGAACACGTAATGCGATATTCGGTGAATATCGCGCATTACAAAAAATTATCACCTTAAACACACGTACGTCAAAGTAATGTTGTGTCCAGTACGTACAATTTGAACAATGCCTATGTACTAGTATTTTCTTAATCCTCTATTACGAATCGTCCATAATATAGATTTTTTTCCTTTTTTTGGGAGATATACTCTCTTAGGAGAGCTATAATTGCTTGTACTTTTTACAATTTAATTCATGTTTATGATTAGAGAAAACTAGAAAGTCCATATTGATCAAAGAACAACAGTGTCTATTTAGAGTAAATATAAACATTAAATATTAAAAAATCAAGTAGGTATAAAAGACATGGCATATAAATAAAAAAACTTATGCAGTAAGCAAATTTTAGACTGGCTGCAGGTTTGTGTTATGCATTGTATTAATTTGGAAATACAACAAATGTAGTGAGTTTTAAGTAAAATATAAGGCGTGATCGAATGTGAAGAGAATAATCAACTATAAATAGTTGATTTTTTAAGATTATTTATGTTTTACTCCTTAAAATATAAGTGAATAATAATAAATAAACTTAGAGAATTAAAAGTTAAATAAGTAATAGAAAGGAGCTACTAACCGATTTTAGAGAATAAATTGAGAAACTCATTGTAACTTTAATCATCAGTTTACAAACCATAACCATACTATTTTATCCAATCACAATACAGCTAGCTTGTACTCGCTTTAATATGATTGACTAAAATTCGTCAACCGATGTACTGTAGTGTGATTACCGTTCAATATTTGTAAAGTTCCATAATTGTAAAGTCCTTCACAAGTCTCCTATCAACCATGATAAAACTCATTCAACTATGTCTACGAACGAACTAGAAGTAACTATTGTTATATTGCACCTCTTATGAACCAAACGAAATATATTTTATCTAGTGAGTGACTTTTTATTAGCGATTGATTCATTGATTCAGCGAGTACATGTTTTTATTGTAAGTTAGTTTATCCGGAGATGATTTAATATAAAGCGAAACGTATGGATAATATATTTATAATTCAATATAATTATTTTAATTTGTACCAACCTGACTCATTGATCTTC
>Ga0157364_1001732_pt1 | contig 19106 bp, 5 predicted proteins | sample AttsexASBM2_FD_111476 | JGI IMG/M metagenome (GOLD analysis project Ga0157364, IMG submission 111476) | Fungus gardens microbial communities from leaf cutter ant in Ribeirão Preto, State of São Paulo, Brazil - Atta sexdens ASBM2 | ecosystem: Host-associated > Fungi > Mycelium > Unclassified ...
TAAGAAAATTAATAGCTAAAAATGATTTACAGAGTTATATATTTTTTAGCTGTGTGCTAGTTTTCTAGTTTGCTAGCTGCTTAAAAAGTGTCATACAAATCAAGCCTTAGAAATCTTAGAGAGTTATTTTGATCAAATCGATATCTTGTCTTTAATCGTTTGATTTTTGAATACTGGGTCATCTCTGAATATCGTGCAGAAAATCGAAGATTGACTGATTTATAGACGCGAATGTAAAGAGACGCGCATTCTCTAGTGAATAAGGACAATATTCTCATGTCGCCGGTTATCGTTCGGAGGCCGTTCTATTTAACCGCGAAGGAAAGTAAGCGGCGTGATAAGAGCGAAACCAGTAGCATAAATGGAAGACGGAGAGAGGAAGGGCGAAAGGGCGTTCACAATGTCGTCATCGAGGTAGGTCGAGAGGTCACTGGCTTCGTGAGAATTTTCGCGCGACCGATGCGCGATGCGAGCTGAGATCGCATTGTTATCTTGAAGAACATAATCGAGCGTGTTTGAGATATTATCCAGTCTCTGGCATGATGAAATTTACACAATTCTAAGCATGTCTATTTAATTTACACTCAGTTGTGAATATAATATGTATTGCGATAACAATCTGTAGTTATAAAATTAAATATCTTTACATTTGAAGTTACTTCTATTAAATTAAATAATGGCAAATTTTATTAGATATACTCAGTGCGCACTGGTGCACCTTATTAAAGCCGTACATAAATTTACATAAAGATATGCAGATAATATAAATATAAAAACGGATTAAAACGAATGTCCATTTCTACCAATATAGATTAACTTATTTTAATTCACTCTTTATCTTGCTGTAATTCTCAGAAACTATAAAAAAATGAAAAGTAAGTTAAATCGTTAAAATTAATCTAGGATGATAGAAACAAGTATAAATCATGAAATTCTTAATATTTTAATCTTTTTATTATACTATTAAGTAAAATATGTATTTTATAATTCGAAATATTTACATTTCGCTTTTATACATATTAAATTAGTGTACAACGATTTTAATATACACCAGTGCGCACTAGTGCGTTCATCTGAATTTGCTACAACATACTTGAAATTCCTCATCTTTATTCGTTAATATTATTTATTAGTTAGTCTGGAGAATTCTGTGATAGTTCAAGAATCGTATTTTATACAAATCGATGCAATTTTGCATGTAATTCGCAGGCAGAGTTTCAGCGAGCATCAATTTTGATGAATTGAAAAAAGCATTAGCACACATACAGTTAATATGAAGTTGAAAAAAGAGCTGAATGGATCTGACAATTCCAGCGTCAAATAGAACGATACATTTGCTATATTAATTTCTAACGAACTGTTGAAAATGATCATGTGAAGATCGATAGTGCCGTTTTTAGATGATAAAAAAATCCCAAAAAAGAGATACCATCCACGCCCTCGTATGAATTATTCAGTGGGCATTTTACGCATTAACTCTTGCGTGTATCTCGTTAACGCGATCACTCGAGTTGTTGCTTTTTGTGATATTCGATTCTCGAGTGGCATAAAGCCTACACAGGAAATCGTGTTGAGCTTGTCAAATAATTTGTAACGTGTGGAATATTCATATAGCATTGGATCGAAACGGAAATCAAATTCTAGTCAATCTATGTAACTTTTCATTAGTTTGTAAAATAATGATGACTGATCGTCCATAATATCATTCGATCGCATGCTTAATGCATTGTTGCTATTGAGAATGTTGCAACATTGTTGGGCGATCTGTTTTTCGTTTAAGTCCAATCTGTATTACATGTTAATGAAATTATAATTGAATTGGGAAAGGGAGGAAAGAGAGAGAGAGAGAGAGAGAGAGAGAGAGAGAGAGAGAGAGTTTAATAGTTGTGTTAATTATAAACTCTTGAAGCAGAGAGACATTAATTTTTAGAATTGCGTGCGTAAATTCTCAAATTTACAGTGAAATTGCGTAATTTATGTAATCAACGTTCCTGTCGAGCTGTTAGTTCAATGAATAAATATATATTCATATTCGTAGGTAGATATAAGACGGTGAAATTAAAACGATCACATATTTCTCGAGAAGAAACAATTAATCTCGCTAAATCATTACAATGCGATTCAGAAACCTGCTTATTCTCATTTAATTTCGCGAGCCACCTCTGTATCCACACAATATATGTTTTCAAAATTTTAAATTACGGAGAATTCAACGTAAAGCAGCGTAACCATTTCTTGCACGAAGATTAAAGAATTAAATGTAAGTGAGTAAATCAGTTTTTTTGGAAAAGGGAATTTTACCATATTAATTAACTTCGATCATTTGTTTTACGATTTATACTCTGTATCACGATTCTTTTTTTAATATATTTGACGGAATTTCGACAATTTCGTTTCTATCCTCGTACCTGCGGATGTCACAGTGACAATGTGGCCTTGGCTTACTGCCAGATCGTGTCACATCGTTTCTGAATTCCCTGTTGAATAATTGTAATGCACGATTGTTGTTTTACGACTGCGATGTAAGTCTCCCTTCCTCTCGCATCTTTTTGTCTCCTGCTCTCTTGTACCAGGTGTAGTCAAGTAAATTGATGGGAATGACGGCGATTAACTTACGCAACGCGTTTCCCCATTTCCGCGCCCTTTCAAAGTTTCGATTCCGCTATTCACACATTCCATCGTTACGACTGACAGGGTCGTTTCCATTTTGGCCGAGAAAGAACGTATTTCTCTGCTTATAAAAGAAAATGCTTTTCTTGCGTAAGTATTATATAAGTGTGTGAATGATAGAAGAAATTACAAAATAAAGCGAGGAAAATTTATTTTGTTGCGCATTGTATTTGATGGGGATCGTGAGGAAGGTCTACCATTTTTGTGCCTTTTTGTTGATATTAGTATTTCGTGAGACGAATAATATATCGCGGTAGTAAAGCCATTAAATCATTGCTAAAATTATCAAGAATAAAAATAACAAGGGATGCTCGTTAAAGCACCGACAAATTGTTTCATACTCGCCAGTAGTTTGCATAAATGTATTAACATTAGCTCGCGAAGCAATTTTGCATGATTGCGTCGTATTTCTGCTGCGTGTTACTTCACCGCTTAATAGTATCCTCGTCGCAAACGCGTATCGACCGCGATGAGTTCTTGTGCGGTTTTGTTGCGCACACCGCGTATGTCACATGGGTGTCGGTTTCGCCGGAAGTTTCGCTTCGTTGCATGTTTCCGGCTATCTGTTGAGATCCGACAATGGTATTGCGCGATGCAAAACATTTCATCCCTCCCCCTTATTTTTTTTATTTCTTGCGTATACATTTAGATCAGAAGTCGTTAATGCTGCGGGAAAAGCTAATGAAGAAATTAGTTGCCATATAAGGACCTATCTTTTAGATAAAATATTACTAATTGTCACAAAGTGATATTCAACTTCATTACATATTTATTTTATTTACATATTTATTTTATATACATATTTATTTTAACTAATATATTATTATTTATATTATTTATAGAATATAATATCCTTATATTATTTGTATTAAATTATTTCCGTTTTAATTATCAATGTTTCTTATTGCAATTGATATGCTCCATTTTTTTTTTCTTTATTTCGATTAACATTTTAAAATTATTTTTTACAATTATTAATGTATTAATTATACAATTATTATTTATATTGTGTTCTCTTTTCTAATCAGTTTCTCAACATTTAACAAAGTACATGCAAAATGTTTATACACTGTTAAATCTAGTGTCAAATTTAACCTAATTTAAGTCGTGCTGCTCCTACTCAATATATTTTATATCATTGTTTTATATTAACACAATGATTAAATTTGACACTATATTAAATCATTATTTTAGTATGAAATAACGATATATTGAACGACTATATAATAACGATATAATGGCGACTTAAATTATGTTAAATTTTTTTACTCTAGCCATTATTCAATTGCACATTCAATTAAAAATATTTTTCTTTTGCAAAATCTACTTTGAATATAATTTAAAATTCTAGTTTTCCTGGTTATGAATATAAGTTATGGATTTTTTCGGATGTCGATAATCTCAATAAAACTTCCATTAGTTCATAAATTTTCAATTCTGTTCATGTTTTTCGTCGCCCCATTTTCCTTAAACGCGAGAACTGATTTTCCGACGGCGGGGAAAAACCTTCTATCCGTACTTCTCATGATTTTGGAAGTCAGGAGATAACATATTAAATGGAAAAGTTCTAAAGGCGGATGCGAAAGCTCATTTTGCACATCTTTTCGGGCACAAATCGATCCAGTCGCCATTGTAACGTCGATCGTGTGTCACACGGATATCGATTATTCAACCTCCGTTCATCTTTGCAGATATCTTCTGAAATAAATATGCGTGTATTTTTAATATATGCCGGAAAAAATGATATTATTCGCCGAAAACAAGCTTCTCTTTTCTGATGGAAATTTGTTGTAGATGATTTGTTTCTCTTTCGATCAAAAGCGATTTTTTAGTAATTGATTATTTTTACACGAAGCATTTTTAATGACAAAATATATTTTATAATTATAATTATTACTGTTTATCGTGAAATATATATTTTTCCTGTTACTTAAGATCTGAAATTTGATGAGTTTATAGAATTATGAATAGAGCATTGTTTTATGATATAAAATAGTAAATCTGATTTCATGGTATTTTTTTCTCACAATTAACTAGTCTTCTAACAAACTATTTTATAAACTTGTCAAAGTTGAAACGAAATTTCAGGTCTCATAGAACAAATAACACATTGTTTTTGAGACAAAACATATATTTTTCATGATAAATAATGGTAGTAAATATTTTGTTATTTATTTTGTTTCTATATTTTTATGATGATGACATTAAATGAATAGTATTTTGGGTAACAAATGTTATTTTAAGCAATGCTGCAATTGCTTCGAGACAAGTACATATGATATTAAGGATATAATATTCTATCGTGAACATTGTCAGTCCACTAATTTAGGTATGCCTATATACTAAATGAAATTTTCTTTTCTGCTTTCAGGTGAGTATTGTGATGTTCCGGCAGCGTACCGTAGAGAAGTCATAAATTTTGTGAGTACAAGATTACCGAGTATTATATCTGGAAGATAACATATAGGCTTTTACGCTACTTGTCAGTACGAGCTCGTTCTTTACGACTTTGCATCATAATCTCGAAGAATGCGTTACAATTTCTCAGAAAGCAACCTGAGAAAGTTTTATGAACACCATTTCTCGTTCTGTAATAATGTTTATATTGCGAGACATTTTTATGTTAGATAAAAGTTATTCTTGTTACGTCTTCTTTCTTGCTATTCAATATTTCGATTTATTTTATTTTCAATACGGTCCGATCGTGAGAAATATTTCAATAAGGAAAATATATTGCAGAGAGAAACAGGAAAAAGAAGATTGTTGCAATGATTATTATTTATTTATTTAATATTGTCACGAGATTATAATGTAAATCAGTAAATAACAACTAAGTACTGCTCAAGTTTTGTCTTTCTTCTAATATGCGAAAATATTACATGATTTGCAATGTAACGTACAATAATTTAACGTATTCTCTAAGTCTGAATCAGTGGATAATCACTAATTACCAAGTAACATACTTTGCATTGATAATCAGTGAAGTTCAACTAAAAAAGTAAGAATGTTTGAGCATAATATAACTAAAATACTGATATTTGCACGTTAATTTCAATCTTCCAATACTATATTATGTGAATTTAAGCACTAAAACAAGGTTAGTTAGATCACACCATAAAGATTAGGTTAGGGAATCTCACATTTCATTCACTGATTACCAGGCATACTTGGCACTGATATCAGTGATTATCCACTAATTTAGATTTAGAGAGTACAATTTAATAACGTACAATTATTCCATATCTTATAAAAAGAGAATTTAGCATTTTTTTTTTGTAAAAAAAGAGGTATTTGAAGAATTTTGTGATATGAAAATTTATTACTTATTTCTATAAAATTATTTTATAAAACTATTTCTATAAAACTATTTTATTTTTAAAATTGCGTGATAATTAATAAAATTTAAATTCTAATCGAGAATTCTCGAAATAAATTAAATGTAAAAAATAAAAAATACATAATTAATATAATAATATAATACATAATAATATAATACATAAAATAAAAACAATAATAATATATAAGGATTTATATTCTCATTACAAATATGACATGAACTTCCGCAAATCGTTGCATCTTGCAAAAGATTTTATAACCTCTACAAACTATCTAATCCAACTCTCTCTACTGATGTATCTGCATGTCTGAGAGAGCAATTAATCTCGCAATTAATATCGCGTATGTTATCCATCGCAAGGGTTATTCAAGGGTTATCCTTCGGTAAAATAACGCCGTTAGATCTCTAACGAGCATCTTCGATGATATGGCAGACAGGGATATGTTAATAAATTCGCTAGCGATACTGTAATTCTGCTCGCGACGTGCGCTTTAACTAATTTATCGTACTTATAACATGTAAATTTTTATCTGCGTCAATGATTCCTCTGATATTAAATGAACGGTCGTAATACAGTTCAACGCATGGAGCCGAAGACTTTACAACGTGATTGGAGAACTGATGCGATGTAAACACGTGCCAATCGAATCGACTACTAATTTAAGAGATCATAAATGACGGGAGCTGCAATACTACCTTTCTACATCAACCATACAGACCGTGGAATCGCGCGTCTACCACGCATATTCGACGCATGTGGTTATGATCAAGCTATTATACCCTCGCAGATCTTCCGGAATCCGAATAACTCCAATCTATTCGCCGGGAATCCACCTTACCATTCGCCTTACCGCGATACACGTATGTATTATAACTTATTGCCGATCGGCGTTACTCGAATGACTCACGCGATTCTTCGCGTCGTCCGGCGATAATTCATCGCTACGAGTTGTCGGTTGCAAGGTGCATGCCTCATGCCGGATACTTCTCCCGGAGGCGTATAAATACGTAAATCGCCGTGCTGCTGCAGTATTTCCGGATTAATCTTGCGCTTGACGGTTAATGCACGCTTAGGATACCGTAGCGAATGCGGCCTGCAGGTTGTTTCTTACGCAAATTATACGATAACGTAGAAAAGTGAATGGAAGAGTTGATGAACGCCCCGAAGACGAAAAACTTTCAAATTTTTTTTCTTGTTGTACGCGAGAAATGAGGAGCGACTCCGTTGATTTTTTTGCAATTTAAATCTAGATATTTTAGTTTATTAACTGTTAGAATATTATCGCTATTGAATGATACAGTATTGCTTTTGATAAATTTTATGTACAAGGAAATAGGTCACTCTTAATTAATATGACGCAAGTTTTGTATATTTCACACTTTTAACAATAAAATATTTATAATCGACTTTTTTATAAAATGTCGTACAAATAATTATTAACTTAATTATACATTTCATACTTTTAATAACAAAATATTTGTAATCTAAACTTTTATAAATAGAAATAATCTAACTATTAACTAAAAAAAAAGACGGAATGAACACACTATTAAATTTAATTTTGAAATTATATGCAGTATGTATAGTCCAATTATGTGTGTACGTCTCCTCATAATACTTAACCTTTAGAGGGCAGTCTATTTTTAAAGTCTTACAGCATTTTCTTGATGAAGATTTGTTATAATTCATTATTTCTTGTCTCAAAGTATGATATTATTTCAGCGCCACTAAAGTGACTTTCCCGTGCTATAAAAATTAAATAAAATATATAATAACATAAAACTATTTAAAAATTCAAATCACTTGTCACGCTTTCCATTATAATACTGACGATCAGGAGGAGGAGGAGTCCAAACTGATATGTAACATAGAATTTTTAAATGCTTCTCTTCTCTTATTCTAGCTTTTAACATGGCAGATTGGATCTCCTACTGATAACATAACTTAACATTCAATGACTTCGCTGACTTGTAAAATTTTTACGCATCAAGCATTCCAGAATTAAAATTCATATGTGATGCATTAGCTCGAATTTGCATTCATTATTACAGTCTGTAGCGTTTGAAAAATTAATCTTGTACACTGAGAAAAAATTGTTCATTTGATTAAATTAATTGAATTGTCTTTATTTCTTTTTTATTGAAGAATGTATGTATTTAAGTCACATATAATATGTTTGACTTAAAAAAGACGTTTTTTCGAAAGAAACAAAGAGAAGCTAAATTAATTTAATTCAAATGAAGAATTTTTTTCTTTGTGTATTATTTTAAATTATGTCACGTCCTTTTCTTGTTTTTTGTGTATTATCATTTTTATTTTTATAACGAAGAAATTTGATTGCACAATAGTGTTTCGCTCCTTTAATATGCTCATCTTATTAAATCAAGATAACTAAGTGGAATAAAAATTCACGCGTAGGTTCCTTAATGCAATAAATTTTCTCAGAGCGGTTTTCGTGACAAAAGATCCGTAGGCGGACGGAATAAAGAAAACCGAAGGTCGCGTAGGGAGGTGAGTTATACATATATCTCCGGACGGGTATGTGTACAGGGAAAGCAGCACCTACGCGATACGTGTCGACGTTCTAAAAATACGGGCTTATTTTAGCGAGGAGAGGGATGTATCCGCGTGAGAACGACATACGGCCGAGTATCATACGGGTTCTTTCTTAAGCAGGAAGGTCATAGAGTGAACTACAAGACTGCACTTTAATACACAAGAAATTATGGACGAAAGACTGCTTGTCAATGATAAATATATCTCGTTTAAACTTGAAGAACAGTATACATTATGAGGAACTTTTCATTAATTTATTAGGTGCACTTCTCGCATGTGTGTTTATGAATCTTTAAACCCGTGTCACATTACGCATTGGAGATTAGAATTCGATCAGTTATAATTTTAATTTTAAAGAAGATGACTTAATCTAAAAGCCGAAACATGTAAGAATTTGTAGAATTATAATTTATGCATTTATTCGAAATTTAATGTAATCTATCACGTAATCTTTCACGTTTTAATAATTTTTATAATCATTTTTGTCAAATCGACTCTTATATGCTTTTTACTTATTTTGTTGTTTCTGATTGGTTGAATTCTAATCTCTAATTCACAATTAATCTCTTATTCTCAATACGTAGTGTGACATGGGCTTTAGACATATTTAAGTTTAGGATGATTTATGTGGCTTACAAAATATGTAATAAAAAAATTAAATGCCTGTTTCTACCACTATAAATTAACTTTAATATTGATTTAACTTACTTTTAATTTTTTTTTTAATTTTAAAAATTAAAGTTAATTTATAGAAAAGAAAAAAATAAATTAAATGGAGGTTTACATTGGTATAAATGTACATTAATCGAGTTATTTGGGTGGAAATTTTTTGAGAAAATTACGCTTTATCGTTGCAAAGAACTAATGTCTGAAAGAGTTTTCGGGACTATCACCAGTCACCATCGCAATCACTTCTCCGAGTCGGACGATAAGTGACAATGATATCGATTGTGCGGATCGCGTGCGTTGTACGATTCTCTTCTCGCGTGGGAACGTGTACCTAGCGCGTGCGGCGCCGAGCGTCGCGACGCCCCCTCCAATAGACGATGAAGAAAAAAATAAGAATGGAAAAAAGACTACGAGTCGCAGTGTTTAATTATTTCTGCTACGTGCTATCATGGTTCCAAACGTAAGCGACCGCAAAAAATGAAATTTTCTCCGTCAGCGCGTGGATGTCTTCTACAGTAAGCGTTGAAAGGTCAAGGGAAAAATTGTTGTTTTTTGATGTAATTACGTTCTTGGAAACAAGAGAAAGAAATGTTAACTTTACCATTAAATGAGCGTTGGTGTTACGTATGTTGAGTTGAAAATATTTCTGGTGAATTTTGTTTATTTGCTTATAAAGTTGGAGTTCAGTTTAAATGGCTTTATTTAAAAATATATTAAAATTTATTTAGCATTTTGTCATATATTTCTGTAACATTTTTTTATAGATAATCTTAAAATCTATCTTTCATTTTTCATTTACAGACATTTTATTTCTTTAAAGCCGATTGATTGCGTACAAAATTTTCGAAAGTACTATAATCTCGTATTCAATTTTCGATCGTCAGAATCCCATGCTGTTAACGGACGCTGATCTCGTTTCCGGCTGTTCGGCTTTCTCGCCAATCAGTACGCCAAGCTAATTTTAGCCTCTATCGATTCCCACCTGGTAGAATTCGGGCTGGCCTTTCGTCCAAACGCGATGGATGATACCGCATTTAATATTGGTAAATGAATTGTGCATCGCCGAAAATCGAGGAACATTAATTGCATTATGAAATATCTCCTTCGAAAATGAAACTTTCTCTTAGTAACAATACTCTTACTGAACACTGTTGATATATCGATTGCTACTGACAATTAGGAATTACAATATTTTGTAAAATTAGCGTACATTATTTTCTGCAGAATATAAGCTCAACAATGTATGAATTCTTGTGCAATACAATAGATGCTGTAAAGAACAACGTAGGTATATTTATATCTTACAAGTATGAAATATTAAATCTGGAAGATATCGCAATTGCATCCTGGAATATTGAAGTCTTAGAATTTTGGAACCTTGAAACTTTAATATGAATCTTCTCTTGAAGCTCTTGAACCTTACAAAAGCTTGGTGCTTCAATAGGTTCAAAGGTTAACGAAACTTTGAAAGTCTTTGAAATCATCGATGTTTGGTACAACATCAACTTTATAATTTTGAAATTTTCAAAATAGCTTGTTCCATATATGTAACAAAGAAACGAAATATCTCTTCGGATAAAAGACATAAACTGTATCATGGATTTTTGCTCGAAGAATCATCCGAACTTGTTTGAAATGTGAGGCTGATATATTTTTTTCAGTCTGTAATACCCAACACTGAGAAAAATATTTTAACTTTACTGAATTTTTTCTTAGTAATATTATGTATAATATAATCAGTTGTATTTCTGCAACAGATTGCATTAGCATTAATAGTCGGCTGTGGAAAGGACGTGTCCGTTGCAGTAACGTCATTTTCACGGTGAAAACCGTCTCGTCGCACGAGCAATCTAGAACATTGCGTAATGCCATAAATAAGCGAGCTGGAGCTCTTGTTTAACATTATAAATATCGTAGGTACCCGGTATATCGATCGATGTCTCTGACACAACGTGCGTCGTTGTAAACAACCTCGCAGCAGTGAAACGAGTCAGAAATAATTTCCTCTCTTTTCACGACGCTTTAGAAAGCTGAATATCATAAATAGCACATCAGCGTGTTACTTGCTAATATGTGACTAGTATTGCTTGAATTGCTGATGATTGATCGTGGTTGGAGATTGTCATTGTAATGAGAATTCACTTTTATGAGGTGCCATAAATTAAATTAGTTGTAACAAAGTAAAAAAGTATATTGAAGATAATGGAGCGTATTTCGAGTAAAATTTATATTGCTATATGAAACACTGTCATTCTGGTTTCTCTATAATCTCTATAATTTTGTGATTTTAGTGTCTCTAACTTCGCGAAGTGATAAATTGATTCTGATTTTTAAATGAAACTTTATATACAATACAATTGTTATGTAAATAGATGAATTTAGAACATATCAATTGCGGTTCAAAAATGTTTCAAGATATCAAAAAATGTTTTTATATAAAAATTTTGCAATAAAATTTTACCTCTATATTTATTTACGTTAACAGCATTTATAAAAAATATTTTTAAAAATTATATTTTTAAAAAATAATTACTAACGTGGATGAATAAGATAATTTTATTGTAAAACTTTTGTATAAAAAATTTGATATCTTTTGAATAATTTTTGAAATAAAACAAAAAAACTGAAAATTTACACAAAAGAACGAGTTCACTCTTTAAAATCATTTTTAGATTGCAACTGTTATTTTTTAAATTCATCTGTTTAAATATATATCTATCTGCATAATCTATACTTAGATATACTTAGATATACAAAGTTTCGTTAAAGTCAGAATTTGACTTTTCGCTAGATTTTCTTATAAGTTCAATAAACAGTTCTTAACTGTTTATTATTCTCTTTATTTAGTGCGAATCTTATAACCAACTTCTGTGCATTGATTCAAGTGTCATTACATAACGATTATATCGCTAGTACATAAATAAATAGACATTCCGATCGTTATCCATCACGTGGACAAGATAATTAAGAAAGTTCTAACGGGGGAGGTTTCCTATACTTTAATATAACTGGGGCGATCTCATTTTCAATAAGTGGAACGAGCTTCCATAAATTAATTAATAAACCTTTGGAATTCAGCACTGAGAAGCGTGGCGATGCGCAGCATGTCCTCTCATTAAAATTGCAATCCATGTTTATGTTCCTGAAATCGCTCTCCCCATTTCGTTACGTTTCGTTTTATTGTAGCCGATGGTGTGTAACGTAACACGAAAATAAATTTCAGGGGCCGCCGGCTATCGCTGAAAGATTGATCGCAAGGCCGAAAGAGCTTCGACATAACATTTCCTGCTCGCGGCTCGCCGCAACCATAAATTTCTCACCGCGTTCACAAAATGCATCTCGTGACGCGAAACGAGAAAATGCCCCGGAATTCTCGTCAGTGAGAAATAATATATGATAAGTGTAATAAAAACTGGCTGTTGAGACAAGCGAAAGAAGAAACAGTTCCGAATCCACTTAAAATGTGCTATAACTATAAATGCCAGGAACTAAAAAAGTGAAGTCATTGACGAGAAAATATACATCTTGATCTCTTTTAAGATCATTCTTATTGCTCTTGTTTTATTTTCAATTTTCCATTCTTTTTTTCTCATTTATATACCAACCACTGAAGCTCGAAGCTATTTATAAATGTTTTTGTTACATTTTATCGAATTTCTTTGTAAAAATTTCAAACTGAAATTGCATAAAAATATAACCAATGCGGAATTAAAAGAAGAATTGGTTGAAACAGAAATAGAAAGGTTTTGTTCCGCAACGTTTAGCATATTAAGCAGAAAATATTCAATTTTGTCAAAGGCTTCGTTATCATTTGACTTGTTTATTTCACTATACAGCAAATCGTGTAATTTGCAAGTAGCTTGCATTCAAGCCCTTAGGCTCTTCTCTCGGAACTAGCTACATCAGTATAATACAGATAATCCTAAATGCGAAGTACGGATCGTTCTTTGCTCCTTCACCGTGAGAAACTGTTCGCGCAACGAACCGCATTACAATTAGCAATTAGCATTGCGGCGGCCGTATGTTAATTGGAATAATAATCATGATACGCTCAGCTTGCTCCGAAGTCAGAGCACTTTAATCGCGATCCGGAAAAGTGTGCATACAGTGATAAAACTTGTTATTGTTACCTTCAGCTAGAGGATTGCCGAGCGTTCTCTGCAATCGTATTAATTGTGAAATCATGCTACACATTATTTTCTCTCTCTTTCTCTCCCCCCCCTCCTCTTTCTCTTCCTTTCTCTTCTCTGCATATTTATTCCTGAACGTATTAAAACTAGTAAGCTTTTAATTATAAAATACACAGAAAAAATATAGAACAAATACGTATAAAAATATTTTATTATTTTTGTTTTTCAATAATACGCGCGCATAGAATACAATAAATAATAATTTTCTGAATAAAAAGTATAATAATAATAATAATAATATATATATATATATATATATATATGTATGTAAAAATTTCAGGAATTTATGAAATTAATTTTACCTGGAAAGATTATAAGATTGAACGAAGATGATAAAGAAGAGATATTTTATATAAATATATTCTCTAAAGTTAAAATTAAAAATATTTTAAAATTATCTTTATACAAAAAATAGAATAGTAGATGCATCACACAATTAATTAATTTATATTTAATGCAGAATAATACAAAATGTATTTATTGTATTTTGATTATTCTATGCTCAGATTCGACTCTTGTGGGTCGCGTTGTGTAAGATCCTCGAGATTCTCTTCAAGACTCTCGATCATGTGGTACAAACATCAGAAGATGACGCATGCGGGCGACAGCATAATGTTGTCTGGTGCTTCCGTTAGACGTAATTGTTTCTATAGCTATTAAGGAAGCCTCGGGTATTCTCTTCTCGTATTTCACGAAGCATGAAAGAGTGGAACTGAAGTAGAAATTTTTATATAAAAATATACTAAATTGAAAATAATGTAAAGTTTATTTCACAATAAGGAATCTAAAAATATTTTATTGCGCTATAAGAAACTTAATTTTCGAGAAATATTAAACTATGTAAGAAGTGTATCTGATAATCACAAGTCTCACACTCATATAATAATTTATTTCTTTATATCTTTTTATATTACAAATATAAAAAACATCGATATATTTAAATTACAATTTTCATTTAAAAAAATGTTAATTAAATCAATTATACATTTACATGTATTATGTTACATGTATAATATTATGTTAATTGATATGAATTAATTTTTATTTCGATCATTTCGGAAATTATGTATTTAGACTACCTACACGAAAAGAGCAATTTACAGAAGAATCTAAAAATTTATCCAAATATAGATTTGAGAATAATTTTCTAGAAATTTCAACTACATGATATGCTGCAAAAAGTTTTGACATTTTAGTAATTAGTTTTAAACATCCCACATAATAATTTTAATGGTCCAATAAAATTATTTTAAGATTTGTTTTTAACTAAATTTTTTAGATTCTTTAGCAAAAAAAAATTATTTTTGTTGTGTATATTTAAATTTATCGCAAATAGAAAAAAACTTGTTGAAACTCATTGTTCAACAATTCGCGAGTATAATCAAATCTTTATTGATCATAATTATTAGCGTATTAAGTGCTTTTTATCGATATCTCTTGTAAAGCTTCTGATATTCTCTTTTACACACACATGCGCATACACTTCTCTTAAAATTTCTATCCTTGTATAAAACTATTCATGTTAAAACATAACGTTCTGAAATTCTACCATAAAAGATTAATAATTTAATAAGTTCTTTTATAATAAGTTGCTCATGCATTTAATGTTTACAGTCTATTAATCTATTTTGAATATGTGCATCTAACTTAATCACACTGATCGCATAACACCGACTTGCGTGTTCGAGAAAGTATCACGTAAAGCAAATAGGTATATCCGCCTTTCTTCTTCCCACTTTTATTTTAATAGGCGTCGAACGAAGCATATCTTGAATTATGACACAATATTATGTAAACAGTTCCGTGTTAAACGTACTCTCTAAATCTGAATCAATGGATAGTCACTAATTACTTAGTGGCATACTTGGCACTGATAATCAGTGAAATTCAACTAAAAAAGGAAGAATGTTTGAGCATTATGTAATTGAAATATTGATATTTGTGCATGTTAATTTCAATTTTCCAATCATATTCATTGAATTTGAACACTAAAATAAAATTTAATTAGAGCACATAATAAAAATTAGCTAGGTTAGTGATCTCACATTTAATTTACTGATTACCAGTGATATACTTGGCATTGATATCAATTATCTACTGATTCAGATTTAGAGAGTCATCAATGATATTGCAAGGAACTAATTTCCATAATGACACGATGCGTTTTTAGAAACGTGCTTTAGCTGATGGTAATTGCGATTGCTTGGAGGGCTAACGAAACGCTACGCGTTCAATGGAACTAGTTGTTTACGAATGTCTGTAGAAAGTATAGCATACCTTTTACACAATGTGCGCATCGACATAGAAATTAATCCTTCCTGGATTAATATAAATGATTGCATGTGCCTGGAAATAGGATTCCCCGAATGTTATTTATGTAATGAATTTGCAATATGGAAACGTATTTTAAAAAACAAATATATAAATAATCATTTAATAATGACAGTGAACTATGCGACACGCCAACCGTTAATTGGTTGAGACTGATTCGAGACTTTTAAAGTAACATTAATTACTTGATGGACTTAATTGAAAGATCTTACTTAAGGAGAGCACTTCGGGCTTGTTTTTGAAATTAGTGGCTTCCGTTCTCCCACGTCATACATTCACATATCACCCCAATGTCGTCATAATGATCGATATAGCACTATTACATATTTTGAAATATTCATTCGTAAATTATGTCAGTAGATAAATTATTTGAGGCAATCTATCACATCCTAAATATTTCGAAATATCTAAAAGTATCTCACAGAAACGTATTTCATGAATTGATCAATATGTACAAAAGATTTATTTGAATTATAAATTTTTCTTTTTGATAAAAATACTATTATCTTTGACAACGTCATAATGATTTAGAGTGAAAAAAAGTTGAACTGTTATTTATTTCTTATTTTTTTAATTATTTAAGAATCAGATATTCAAATATGATAAAGAGAGAAAAAACAAACGAGTTATTTTTATCGGTATTTGGAAATGTTTGTGCCCAGTTACATGTGTTGAAGCAATGTTGACTAAAATTTTAAAAGCAAGGTCACGGTGAAAGAAGTCGCAACCAACTTCGATCTTAAACGCTGTTTCGCCGCGCGAACAATTCTACCAATATTGTTCTCCTTAGACTTGCGATTTATCCGACCCACCCACATTGCCGTGCGATTTAACGAGCCATCGTGTAACGGTCGCTTAACGATGATTCAGAGACCGGTCAAATGGTGCTTGAACCTCTCTTCCACTCATCTTCCCTCGCTCTTTCTCTCTTTCTCTTCCTTTCTCTCTGCCTTTGATATACGGCATCATTCGCTCGTTTCCATTCTCCAGTCTCCTCTAGGTACACTCTCGTGCGCTAGTCTCACCAACTAAGAACTTTGAGAATGATACTAGATACTATCAACGAGAAATAATCGTAACTTCCTTACTTCTCAATGTTCAATTTGAACTATTGAACATTGAGAAGTAAGGAAGTTCAATATCCTTTCATCTCGTTCATTTCTTTTTCAAACATGTTTACGAATAGAAAAATATGTGCTTTGATAAAAGAAAAATTATACATCAAACTTGAAAAAAAATGTTTTATTTGTTTATTCATTACTGAACTTTGATGCTCAACGTACAGTGATATCAGATTTTTTATATATAAATAAAAATTGTCGTTCAGTTTTATATTATTTAGATGTGCACATATATATATAAATATTGGAATTATTATTTTAATACACGCGAAAGGAAAGTTTTACTGCTGTACCTGAAAATTTAGTTAAGTACAGATCTGAAAATAATTTTGTTGGATTATCAAAATAATTATATAGAACGCTTAAACGTTGATAATGTTGTAGAAAATGTTAACATTCTAGCAATTAGTTTAAACGTTCTATAAGTACTATAATTATTTTGATAGTCAAAACAAAGTTACTTTCAAATTTATGTCTAGCTAAACTTTTTAGCTATTTCAGCAGAACCGTTCTTTCCATGTAGGAATCACTCTTTAATAAGTAGTTTCACATGACAGTTGATTATAAAATTGCTTATGTATTTTTATAGATATTCTTCACGCGTTAAGATCGATCGTTTAATAAATATAATTATGCTGTTTCCTATATTGATGGAACAAGATTCATTTAATATTCTTGTAGCGTACTGATGTATTTTGTTCATCTGAATCGACATTTTATCCCACCGTAATGATGTTATATTGGAGGTTATTCAACCTTCTTTATTGTTTCAAATTTACGTACATTGTTTTCACAATGTATTCTGACGGAATTATCAGGATATGTCAACATGTATACAAAATCGATCTTGCAATTCGCACGACCTTCTGTCGACGAGAGGTTCTCAGTGCAGTGACCTCCTCCTACGTATTCCGCATACGGAACAGAACGTCGTCCGCATGGCGTCATAACCACTCCGCGCTTGTAAACCATCGGCGGCGGAACGACCGACACTTCCGGAAAGCGTGACGCTGATGCACTTTAACGTTCAAAATGCACCGGCGGGTTTAAGTCCCCGACAGCGAAGAGGATTCGAAGCTTCCACTCGTGAAAAGTACTCGCTCGATTTAACGTTAACAGAAATATCATCGCGCTCAAACGCACGCTCCACTTTGTAAATGGCTGACAATCGAAACCGTAAAATGTAAGATGACAACCAACACAATTCATTTTATAGTATTGTATGGTTTATTGATATCGCGTATTTCTATCGTATTAATAATAATTGTCACATATTATCAATTTTGGCAACATTAATTGATGGATTAAATTTATATTATATTATGAAGTAAAAATTGTTAAAATTTCAAAGGATAGTATAATGCTATTCACATGTTGTAATTTTGTAAGTTATACAATTATGAGACAGATTCTTGAATCATATAATTTTGTTAAATAATCCTACAGTATTATATATTTATGATAGTTAAAAAGTTGCAATGTTTTCTTCAAACAGGATTAAAATAAATTTTGTAGTAGCAAAATCCATAAGTTAGGCTCTTGAAGTAGAGAATTTTCCATTCGTTAGAAATCCTTTGCATTGGGACCTAAACGATCTCGTTACAACCGTTTTCCTTTGTCAATGCCGACACGCAGACGCGATCGATTTGGCGTCTGGCAGGCTTCCGTCTCATTGTATCCTTTTCTCAGCTCTGGAATATTTTCTCTTTAGGGATAAAATATTTTGTTTCCATTAATAATGGAACATCCAATAGCTTTGTACATTCTTCTATATATTTTCATACAAAATTATATTATCATTTTTGATTATTGATTTATGATGGTTAAGAATATTTCACTATTTTCTTATTTATTTATTTTATATGTATTTAATATTGTCAACTTGTCCGTATTGACCGAAGTCAGAATAATCAATAGTCAACATACATACGCGCGCGCGCATGCTTTCTCTCTCTCTCTCTCTCTCTCTCTCTCTCTTTCTCTTTTTCTATTTTCTTTGTAACAGTTTTCTTTTCAATAATGTACTACTATTTTTTTTATTTACTTATTTTTTGTGTTATGGTTTTGCGTTTGAGATCTTGTTCCAGAGCGCATAATAAAACGTCCCTCCCTCTCTTCTTTCTCCTCTCTCTCTCTCTCCACACACACACACACACACACACACACACACACACACACGCGCGCGCGCGCACGCACGCACGCACGCACGCACACACACACACACACACACA
>Ga0157364_1001733_pt1 | contig 19101 bp, 13 predicted proteins | sample AttsexASBM2_FD_111476 | JGI IMG/M metagenome (GOLD analysis project Ga0157364, IMG submission 111476) | Fungus gardens microbial communities from leaf cutter ant in Ribeirão Preto, State of São Paulo, Brazil - Atta sexdens ASBM2 | ecosystem: Host-associated > Fungi > Mycelium > Unclassified ...
GTATATATACCAGTAGTCTACACTGTAAAAACTTATTCTGAAGATCAACTAAAACTACTACTAATTTCTAGTATTAGCAATAACATATCTCCTACTTTCCAGTGGACTTAGTCACCCTCATATTCTTGAGTACCTTATCTAAAATATGTGACCAGTGCAACTCATAGAGATACAGCATATAAGCTGAAGCCAAAGGTCATTCTAACTTCTGCCTTTCACATTTACAGATAATACTAACTAACTCATTTGGACTTCCAAAAGGCCCTCATTAGATCTTGGATAGTAGAGTGTGAACTGTGTTTAACAACCTTTACATCTATAGATGTACCTCCTATCCCTTTACTGACTTTTAAACCTCCTTCTCTGGATATATCTCTGATTAAGAATCTTCTTGTATTATCAAAAATCCAATATTTTCTCTCTTCTAGAGAAAATTACTATCTAGAATAAGTCTTTTATAGCTCATGCTTTTTTACATCAGGTTAGCTTTGGATTAATTTAGTAATAACCAAAATATGATTTCCTAGGCTTTTTTATTTTCCAGAAGTAGCTGAGTAGCCAAGTAGTCAGAAAATGTTTTTCTATAAAGAATCAGCTACTAGCACTTTCTTCATTATCTTTTGAACTAAGTTTTACTATTAAAAGAGCCATGTAGTAAATAATAAGTTTCAATTGCTAATCTCTAAAGCCAGCTACATGAACTTTCATATTATTATAGTCAAGTTTAGACAAGACTTTAGGACTATAATTCAAAATCAGATTGTAATCTTACTCATAAAGTTTTTCAGTTGCAATAGCAAAACACTTAGCCTTCTGTTACTAATCTCCAACCTTTGCTTATATGGCCTTCTCTAGCTATGTTCATTTATACTGCTATTTATCTCTGAGTCTTCTTTAAAATAGCTAATACTAGTACTCATTTAAAGAATCTGTTATGATTTAAGACTTAGAGTTTAGTCAAGAAAGAAACCTTGTATAGAATTTACAAAAGAAAACTCAATATAGTTTCTAGTACAAAGTGTTTACCTCATATACACTAGCTAGTTAGTTTGTATAAGACCTTATCTAACTTATTTTAAAAGCTATAAGGTCAATATATGGTAAATATACTATATAATGTCATTATTCTAAAATTTTCTATGTTCTTCTGTGTGATATATGACTATGTGACTATGACTGATGTGTAATACTTTGTAATATCACGCTAACCCCTAATTCTAAGTAAATAAATAAATAAATATGAAAATATGGAAAAAAATAAAAATAAATAGAGTTTATTATCTTCAAATATAAGAATACTAACTATCTAGTTTACAAATACTCTGTCAAATCAAATGTTAGATAGTTGATAGCAGAGTAATGTTTTAGTAATTACTAACCAAAGATAGTTAGTAGTAGTCAAGTCACTTCTCTCTCTCTTACCATCATCTTATATGGTAGTACTTAGCAGAAACTTAGCAAATACACTATATCCTTTTGATATAAAACCTTTTAAATAACTCATCAACAATTTCTACAACTGTATCCATAGATATTGAAACTAATACACCTAAAGATAGGTCAAACACTATTAGTACTAATAGTTCCAGAGAATTGTTTACATATTCCAATATGTCGTCTATGGCTTACACAGACATAATCTATGCATTAACCAACAGTCCTACATAGACAAATTAAGTCAAAAATATAAGAGCTTAAAGTCCATCTCTTTCTTATATAATGGTCAAGGAGAGAATGAACAATTCTACTAACTAGATGTTATTAGCTGAACCTATACATGTTCTCCACATAGGGAAACCTTGCAACACAACTACTCCTCAAGGTTTTAAACCTATGGTCATTCTGTATGCTGTCAATCAGCCTACAAATCCACAACTATAAATAGTAATTTCTGTCTATTTTTTATTTTCAGTATAAATGAATATTTGGAAGGTAATGTTTTTCATACCACCTGCTCACTTCTTAGAATTGTGGTCTTTATTAGGCAATACATGTTATAGAATGCCTTAAATACTAACAATTTTTATTTTATTTTATTTTATTTTTCTGATTTTATATTAATTTTGTTTTCTTTTTCTTTTTGATTTTGGACGATGAAGAGACATGTGATACTGCAGTCACATGACATATCACATGATGTGATGTCATAGGCCTAGAACATGGTAGAAAGATCTAGAAGATGATATCAGGGTACATAAATACAACATGGTGGCCTTGAGTAAGATGTGAGGCAGATATGAGGTAGTAGCATGGACCAACATGTAACAGTATAAATAGGACTCTAATTTAGCAGAGGCTCCTTGTCGAGTTCTCTTGTGTTTTCCCCACTTGATTGCTTAACTGAGAGCTTTACTGCTTATGTTATCATTGGACTTTGTGTCTAGTGGTTATTACAACAATACAAACTAAAAGATAAGACTGTTGAGGATATTTCTCAAATCAGTGAATTCAGTTTTGTGGCATGGGATTTTTTCTAGGCTATTTATGAATCTGGCTGAGATAAACTAACAGCTAACAAAGACAACAATTCTTTCAGACAATATGTTTCAGCAGAGTTTAACAAGAAACTATCCAACAATATAACCCTAAGAAAAAAAGATAAAGAAAAACAAGCTAGTATTTCTAGAGTTCTGCTGCCTATCCCCTCCAGGCCAAGTACAAGTGTTTTGGCCAAGTTGAAGTATTTCAAAAAGAATCAAACACTAGATTCAAACTCTCATTTTAACAAGCTCTCTTAGATTAAGACTTCCAAGAACAATGTCAAAGATTATCAAGATCAAAGATATATTTCCCAAACTCTTGGTTAACAAGGTTAATGTTATTAATTAATTTTAAAAAAAAATCAAGTCAAAAGAGTAAATCTAAACTCAACATGACCATAAAAAAATCCTATAGGAAACAAATTATCATTCTTATGGGTATTAACATTAAAAATTTTAATTGATTTTATTTGAGCTGACAACAAGAGTATCATTGTCATCACAAACAAGATAACTGCAACTTCTGACTTAAATATTATAGAGAAATACATAAAAAACTTGAACAATATAGATTCAAGTAACATAATAAGCTCTAGACTTCCCTGATTAAAGTCTTACTTGAAGATTTTAGGCATTTTATATTATGTAGAAGATATTAACCTCTCTATCACCACAGATATTGTTGAGAAAGTTATTCAAACTACCTATCTCTTTAAGAATGTTATTTTAGTATTTCATCCATATATCATCAAAGTATTTTCTAAATTGGACATAGCTATCATCTGGATTGACATTTGGAACTTTCAAAATGGTACAAAATAAAAATTACTTATAAACAGGTGCTTTAATATAAAATGCTATATTATTACTATTAAAGATACCAATATGAACTCCAGTGTTCCACAATATAAGAATTGTTAGAAATAGGGATATAAAATCTTTACATGTCACACTCATAGATCCAAGTGCTAAAAATGTAATAGACTATACAAACTCAAACACCACAGAAATATGGCATGATGTTACAAAGCTAACTTTAAGACTAATTCTCTTAAGCTCAAAACTCTGAAAGAAGAATCTTGTTTGTACAGTTTCAAATGTATCAACTGCAAAGATAATCATCAAGTAAACAGTAATATTTGTCCATTCTGGAAACACAAGTTCAATTGCAACTGGAATAACTGAAAGACTCAAGAGCTCCAAGAGATCAGAGCCAACTTAATTCACTTATCTGTAAGTGGTAACAAATAATGATTTTGAAATCCATAAAAATACTCTTACAAAATGTTTGTAAGAACAGACTTCTTACTAACACTCTTTTATAAAACAACAAAGACTATGACATATCATTTATTCAAGAACCTCTATAGTCTATCATTTGATGTATCCCATGTGCTACTTCTGAAGAATGTAAAAAAATCATAGAAGCTCTTAATCACCTCTTGTGGACACTATTTGCCAGAAATTCTAACAATGAGAATAAACATCCAAGAGTTCTCACTTACATTAATACTTTAATAACAGCTCCATATGTTTTCTTATCAACATCTATTCAGAAAATCATCAATTTTGTTATAACTCAAAAGCCTTAGAGTTGACTTAAGAGCAGAACCTTGTATTAGGTAACATAAGAAAACTCGATAGAGAGCTCTTTACAAAGTAGTCTACCTTATATATCTATTCAGATGGTCTGTGCTAACTGCTGTACACCCTACTCTAAATGACCATGTATTAGGTATAAGGTTAGCATGTGGTATACATACTGTATGATGTTACTTCTTCTAGAATCTTCTACTCCTTTTCCTTATGTCTTGTGATCTGTAACTGACCATCAACCCTAACCCTAAGTTCTATAAATGGAAAAATGGAAAATAAATTGAGAAGAAAATAAAAAATGAGAAAGAAAATAAAAAGAAACTAAGTCTACTTTCTGCAATCTTGACAAATTTACCTTAAAGTATCTCAAGGATACTAAGGTAAATTTGAATAATATTCTAATCATAATGGGAGATTTCAATATAAGGGATAATAATAGGAATCCTTTTTATATTATCTATCTATTGAGGACCATCTGATCATGCTCTCTTATTAGTTCATATCATTATTGAGGAAGAATTCATCTAAGAGAAAAAACTAGCTATTGTCAAAAATAGTAAAGAAGAAGAATTTGTAAACAAATTAAAGAACAGAATAGAAAGCATCAAAACAACCAAAATCTATAGTTGCAAGATTCTAGAAGCAATGATGGAAAAATTTGTCTCTATTATAGAAGAAATTTGGTATAAATATACTAGACAGGTTAACATCACTAAACATTCTAAGGCATGGTAAAATAATAAATGCAGCAAAAATCTATTTTTGTATCAGACTTCTAGAAAAAGAACAGACTGGATCAAATATATGAACACTGTCAAATTAGCTAAATGAAATTTCTTTGACAACAGAATTCAAGAAGTTGTATTGATTAACAAAAGACTATGAAACCTAATGAATTGGGTCAAAAAATGCAAATTGCCTGCTACTGAGGCTATCAAGTACAACAGTTGTCCATGCAATAAACTAGACAAATTATAGCAAGCTATTTATTAGTTTTATAATGTGGCTTAAGATAGACTGATAAATCTTTGACTATTGAAGGAAGTTCCATTATATCAAAATGTAGAATGGCCTTCTTTTTCCAAAGCAGAATTTATTGATGCTATTGTTATGATCTAAGTCCAAAGATTTAGACAAAAGAGCAACTTTAGATTGAGTAATCATAAGAAAACTCAATGAAATTCTAAGTACAAACTAGTCTATCTTATATACCACAAACTATGGTTTGTGTGTATACTATAACTACCTTACCCTAAAATACACATACTTTTCATAAGGCCAACATATTGTTGCTATACTATATAACCTGATTTGTCTAGAATCTTCTATGACCTTCTTTGTATCATATGCTCATATAATAGTTGTGACTGTAATAGTAATATCATCCAACCCTAACCTTAAGTCAAAAAATTAAATTAAATTAAAGAAAATAAAAATAATAAAAATAAAATAGAGTTCTTTGTTTATAATCCTACCAGCTATCAGTGAATATAATAATTTGTTTACTTCAGATTCTGATTATATCTCCTAGAGTTATTTGAAAACAATAACCAAGGATGACAAGTGTATCACAAACTTTGTTAACATTGCCAATTCCTACATTTGTTATAATGTACTCAGACACTAACATTTTTCTTTTTCTTTGATCTATTTTTCTTGATTTAATATTTCTTTTCTTTGATGATGAAGAGGCATATGACTGTGGTTACATGACATGTCACATGATGTAAGGTCATAGACTTAGACTCTGGGAGAAGAGGCTAGAAGAATGATATCAAGATATATGTTAATAGTATGTTTACCTCATAATATACATATAATATATTTATAGACAACACATGAATATTAGAGCAAAGTTATTCATCATTAGCATGGACCATGTATAAATAGTATAGGAATGCATTGAAGACTCCTTATTGAGTTTTCTTATAATCTCCATAAGATACTATACTCTTAAGATTACTTAGTAGTTTATTGGTTGTTTTTAGACTAATAGTTGCTACAATAGCATTGACTCAGCCATTAGCTATCTCATTTCAAAAAATCAATATTGATTATTATTTCTAAGCCAAATAAATCCTTCTACAATGCTCCCAAAATCTTCTAATCTATTGTCCTTCTTAATATAGTAGAAAAATTGATTGAAAAAGTCATTAGCAACAGAATTCAAGTTCATTCCATTGCTTCAAGCTTTATCCATCTAACTCAAATAGGTAGTATTGAGCAATGGTCAACTACAGATATGGGCATTTTTCTGACTCATCTTATATATGTAGGATAGCTCAGAGGCTTTCATATAAGTACTCTCACTTTTGATATTGCTCAATTCTTCCTATCTCTTAATCATCAACTCCTTCCAATGATTTTGAATAAATCTTGTTTTGATTCTCAAATTTCTTTCTTCTTTTCTGATTATCTAATCAACAAACAAATACAATATGTATGAAAAAATTTTGTTTTACTATTTTTTAAAGCTAGTATAAGTTTAAAACAAAGTTCTACTCTTTTTCCTATTCTTTCTATTATTTATATTACTTCTATTTTTTACATTTTTGAAAAAAGAACTAAATCTCTTTTACCTTTTATTCCAATTTCTAATCTCTCATTTGTAGATGATAGACTTCTTATTTCTCAAGAAAAAAGCTATGAAAAATTAAATGCAAATCTCTTTTATAGTTACAACATCATCTCTTCCCTCTTTAATCAGTTCAGTCTTGTCATTAAGTACAACAAGTCAGAAGTCTTCTACTTCTCCAGGTCAACTAAAAGCACTCATTATTTTCTGCTGAATCTCAGACCTTTAAAGAGTTCTTTGCTTTATCTGAAAGATATATAGAGATACTTATGTTATAACTCAAAGATCTTAGAGCAGGTTAATAAAAAGAACCTTGTATTAAAGTTAACACAAGAGAACTCAATAGAGAACTCTGTACAAGATTGTTTATCTTATATACTAAACTACCATAGTCTGTACTACTACTTCTTTAGCCTATCCTAAACAACCATGTATTTGCTTTAAGGTCAACATGTGTTGCACATATTATTTGATATCATCCTTTCAGAACTTTTTATGTTTTTCTCTATGACCTCATGACTTGTGACCATTACTGTGACTATGTCATCTGATGTGACTGATGTGTGACAGTATGATTATGACATTACTCTAACCCTAACCCTAGATCCAAATAAAGAAAAGAAAAAGAAAAGAGAATTAAATAAAGAGACTAACATCCAAGCTTTGCATATCTAAAAACTTAGGCTTCTTCTTCAATAAGAAACTATCGCAAATAGAGAATTATCTCTTGCATACAAATAACTCCTCTATGGAACATATATCCTACCCATTGCCTTATATAGATTTCAATTGTGATATTTCAAAGAAGCACTACTATTTCAACCACTCAAAGAATTAAAGAATAGAGAAGAGTAGCTTTATGAATCATAAAAACATTCTAAACCTCAATTATTTGGAGTGTAGAGATTATAGCTAATCTCATTTCTATTCAATTACATCTTAATAAAATCATTAGCCAACATTAATTACATGTAGTATGTCAAGATCGAAGAAAGTGGACTTAGTTTCTTTTTATTTTCTTTCTTATCTTTATTTTCTTTTCAATTTATTTTTCATTGTTTCTATTTTTAGAACTCCAGGAATAGGGGAAGAAGTAATCAGTCATACTGTCATATCAGTCACATCTAATGGTGTGGTCACAACATTGATTACAAGACTTAAGAGAAGAAAGTAGAAGGTTCTGGAGCAAAGTGACATTATACAACATGGACACCACATGTTAGTCTCATGCTTCACACATGGTCATTTAGGGTAGGGTGTACAATAGCTAGCACAGACCATCTGTAGAAGTATATAAAATAGACTATCTTGTAAAGAGCTCTCTATCAAGTTCTCTTGTGTTACTCTAATACAAGAGTTGTGCTTTTATCCAACTCAAAGGATCTAAGTTCATAACATAGCAGCTCTTCTCAAACAATATACTATTAATTCACTACTCAATGACCATCACACTAAAAAGACCACATCCCTCGTATGGTAATATTTCTTCTTATGCTTAAACAATAGTCAAAAATCAAAAGTCCTATTATAGACATTAATATAAAGTTTTCTCTTCCTTTGACTTTTTAAACAATGAACTTTCACTAGGTTTTCATTTAATAAGCACTTTTTCTGATTGATTTTCTTTTTTTTCAGTTAATCAAAAAGATATAGACACTTTAAGAACTCATTACAATAGACTTAATAATATCTATGAAGATTCTCTTGATAATCAAGATATAATACTTGTTATCACAGATACAAGCATTAAGAACAATGTTGTCACTTTGATATCTCACATTTAAAAAGGCCATAACATCATCAATAAATTTATCTATCACACTATGAATGTTAACTCTACTAAAGCAGGACTTTTCATTATTAGATGCAGAATAGACCGAGTTACAAAACTATAAGACATCTCTAAAATAGTTGTTATTACAGATGCTATCTTAGCTATGAAGTGGATTTTTGATACTTCTGTTTATCTATATCAACTTCATTCTATTATAATATCAAAGAATCTCAGAGAATTTTTCAATAAAAATCCTAATAATTCAATTTCATTCTGGAACTTTCCTGACAGCATCAAATGGTCTCCACATGTAATGGTCAGCAATGAATCAAAACACATCAAAATTGATCCTATCTTACTAAGTAGAACATCTTGGGAGTTAAACAAAAAAGAAGAATGTGACTCTATCATTTATAGATGGCAGATGACTTTTCAAGCCTCTGATCACAAAGAAAGAAAATTTCTTGATTTAAATAATGACAAAGAAGTACATATTCATTCAACTTATACAAAAGGAAGAGCTTGGCTAAAGTACTTTGGCCTTTCAAATTCAATATGCACATAGATTACAAGATTGATTGCAAATCACACTCTTATAAGCAAATACAGGCTGAGATTTTTCTCTAAAGAATTTATAGCTTACTACTACTCTATTAAAACAATAAAGCACATTTTATTTGAATATCTGAGATATAACAAGTATTAGAACCCTAAAAAGAAATCTCTCATAGATATACTCATGTTCCTAAAGTTCAATCCTAAAGCATTTTACTTTCAGAATAGTATCTTAGCTTAGTTTAACTTTGCTATATCTTTTTTTTGTATATAAGTAGTTATGTTTTGCAACTACCACAGTCTACCACTGTGTTCTATGTAATGAATTATTAACCCAAAAAAAAAGACAGTTAGCAGCTCACTCAAGTAATCTTAGAGTTAAAAAGTTTTATTGTTATATGCCAAGTTTATCTGTTTGGAAAACACATCCCCATAGTGATACTCCTTGTCAACATCTAATCTAAAAGTCTATCTTCTATGGTGGCCATCTTTTTTACAATATGCCTATATAGTAGTGATACAACAATCTGGAGATTCCATCTTCTATGATGGAGATACTTTTATCCAACTTGATCTATGGCAGAGTTATACTCCTGTCAGTGTCTCAACACTGAAACCTTCACTCAGGGCAATAGAGGCTATAGAGGCTATACTACTAAAACCCCAAGTATCTCTTATAATATATACTTATATATAAGATTAGTAGTTACACTATAATTCACTAGTCTGATAATCAACAAAGACAACTTCTATTGAACTTAATCTCCAGTGTTCAACAGTGACATACCAATCAGTACTCACTCCTATTTTGGACTTCTTCTTTCCATCAGAAATTGTGACTATATAATAGATAGATAGTGCAGCATATAAGCTGAAGCTAAGGTCATTCTACAAGTCTGCATATCTCTAAGTCCATCTTGTGGACCTTCAACCCCAGTGTGAATTGTGCCTGACACTTATGAAGATTATAAGAGTATTTAACAAGAATATTTCTATACTATATATTATACTACAAGTTCTACTCTAAGATCTATGAGTTTAATATATATACTATATATGTTAGAATCTTGAACAATAAACTTAGTTTTGATTTTAATTTTAATTTTGACTTTCAATATTTAGATTTAACTAAGAGTTATAATATAATACCATATATAATAGCTATAATATCACATGTTTGATCACATGATCTCATGGTCATATGATCATGTGACTAAAATTTAGTAAAATAACTTAGTTATTGTTTTCAAGTTAATATATAAATATTATGACTTTAAACTCAAGTATTCAAGCAAAAGTAAAATCTTGTATTAGTTAACACAACAGAACTCAGTAGAGTTCCTAGTACAGATATGTCTACTCTATATATCTCTAGTATATGGTCTCTGTGTATTTTACATCTAGCCTATCCTAAATATTATGAGTTATGTAAATAAGAATTATTATCTCATATAATATTATCCTTCTGATATATTATATGATATTGTGATTATGACTATGATATGTGTGGCTGACTTGTGACAATTGTCACACCATGTCACACATAACATCACATTGTAAAATCTTTACTAAGTCCAAGAATTAAAAAAAAGAAGAAATGGGATAGAACAATTAAAATAGAAAATAAGAAAGACTTAGAAAAGAAAAATGAAATGAAAAAGAAACAAGTCCACTATCTTTGATTATGACAGTAGGCTTTTGCCTCTTAGTATGAACCACACCTAATAGATAAGCCTACTTGACTTAAATATCATAACTTAGGCTAATAGTAATATTAGTACATATTCCAATAAATATGAAATATAGCTATTTATGTCAGAGTTGTGAATCTTGGACACTAGCTTTTTTATTTATTTTTCTATTTTGGAACTTAGGATTAGGGTTAGAGTGACAATATCATGCTGTCACATATCAGTCACATCAGATGACATGGTCACAAGTCATGAAACTTAGAGAAGGACATAAAAGGTTCTAGAAGAATGATGTTATACAACATATCACACATATTGACCTTGAGGAGAACATATGGTCTTTAGGGTAGGCTAGGGAAGTAGTAGCATGGACCATTGAAGTTTAGTATATAAGGTAGATGTTTCTGCATAGAGTTCTTTATTGAGTTCTCTTATATTAACCCAATACAAGATTCATTTACTTATCCCACTCTAAGGACTTGAGTATGTAACATTAGAACTCAATATCCTTTCTTAAGACTGCCCAGCACAGAGCCCTCTCTATTTACTTTTCTTTCTTACTCTCTTACCATTCTCGACTAAAAGGCAATACTATCCTTTAGTTAAGAAGAACAGCTAAACTCTAGGCTTAAGAAGTGTACCAACTGGAAGGGAGAATTCTGGTTGTTTGTTTTGTGCCAAAGCCCACTAGTACTTAGCAAACATAACATCTTGTGTAGACATGGTACTTAGCCTTCACAGTAGTAGCCTTGTGCTGTAGTGCCCACTTGTAGTCTATACACGCAAAGAAACAACAGATGCCCTTTAGGCTTTGTTTAGAGTAGAACAACCTTCTTAGGTCAAAATTATTTACAGTTCAATTAGGGTAGTAGTTAGTAGATAAGTAGTCAGTAAATAGGGTGAGATAGACAAGAAGAGTGCTACTAGCCCTTACAGAGGAAAACATTAAAGTCTAATACAAGTCAGAGAGCAAATCTAACATAGGATCAGCATTCTCTGATAACCAGTCACCACCGTCCACATCACTATCACCACCACCATTATTACCAATAATACCACCACTACCATACATCATGAGTCAACACGACATTAACTTAGAACAGGTAGTTTGACAACAGCAGAAGCAACTGGCAGCACTGCAAGCAATAATCACGCAAGCAGGCCTGGGAGGAACAGAGAGGGTAGCAACACTGTTACAATCCAATATACAGGTTGAAGTGGCAAGGCTATAGGAGTTTGATAGGAGTTCCAGAAGAGTGGCAAGATTTATCACAGCATGCAAGCTATATATATGGATGAGAATGAGAGGAGCACCAGTGGAAGAACAAATCCAGTGGGTGTTGTCATATATGCAAGTGGAAGCAGCAGATATATGGAAGAAAAATATATTAGAAGATCTGGAAGAGGAACTATTGGAATACAAGACAGTTGGAGAATTTTTAGCAGAAATCAGGAAGAAGTTCAGAGGAGAAGATGAGAAATTAGTAAAAGTAGCAAAGTTGATAAGGTTGGAGCAAGGAGGTAAAACAATAGAGGAATTTGTGCAGAAGTTCAGGAGGATAGCAAGAGAAAGCAGATATAAGAGGAGACTATTAGTAGAAGAATTGAAGAGGGAGATTAATGCCACAATATGCCAGAGACTCATGGAGTCAGAATGGCGGCCAAGCTCAATTAAGCAGTGGTATGACAGAACAATTTCCCTAGACAGGAATTGAAGGGAAAGCAGAAGAGAAGAGAAGAAGCTGAGGGAAAGAACAAATGCAATGATGGTATACCCTCAACAGAGGGTAAATGTTATGAATCAAAGTCCTTAGGATGAGACCGTGAAGTAATCTTGTATAGGGTTTACACAAGAGAACTCGATGGAGAACTCTGTACAGAATAGCCTACCTTTATATACTGGATTCTCATGGTCTGTACTAGCTATTTCTAACCTACCCTAAACAACCATGTGTTAGCCATGAGGTTCCCATGTGGTATGATGTCATTTTTCTAGAACCCTCTCTGTATCACATGATCTCTGCCATCACTAATCCTAATTCTACATACTAAAAATAGAACAAAGGGAGAATAAGATAGAAAAGAAAATAGGAAAAAAGGAAATGAAACTAAGTCCACTTTTTGCAATCTTAACAGTAAAGTTTGCATAATGAAACCCATATGCCATGGAGGTAGATAGAAGTAATAGAAATTGTTACAGTTGTGGAGGCTTTGGACACTTGGCAAGGAATTGTAGGAATAAAGGAATAGAAGACAAAATTGGGGATGGAAGAAGACTGGAATATGAACAAAGATTGAGGAGTGAGGAAAATGGACAAAGTAATTTAAATGGGGAGGGAGATCTAGTAGTCCTTGACTAGGTCTCAGTAATAATAGGTTTTCCATGCTTGCTAGAGTAGTAGAGAATACATCTACATGCAGCCTTGATAATGGGGACATATTAAGAGAAGTAACAGTAAAAATTGGACTGGAAAGGATTGACACATAAGAAGGAATAACAGTAGAGGTGTTGTTGGATAGTGGTGCTACAGAGTTGGTGATGAGTTCAGAGTTTGTAAGGAAATAGAGTTTTAAGCTAAAAAGGATAGAAAGACCAATTTATGTAAGAAATGTGAATGGAACATTGAATAAAGAGGAACCAATAGAACATACAGTGGAGGTTAACATTTATTACCAAGGATATAGAAAGAGGACAGAAATTGATGTGATAGGAGGGCAGAAGTGGAATGTGATCTTGGGAATGCTGTGGCTAGCTCACCACAATCCTGAGATTGACTGGAGAACTGGAGAGGTAAAGATGACGAGATATTTGGAAGGGTGTGAAAAACAGTGGAGACCAAAGCAGAGAAAGTCAGAATAGCAAAAGCAAAAGAAGGAGAAGCAGAAGAAAGAAGAAAAAAAAAGGCTAAAGAAAAAAAGAAAACTGGAAGTATGAAAGATAGCAGAAAAGTGGGAGATTTGGGAAGAGGAAGAGGAGGCAGCAAAATCAGAAGCAAAAGTAAAGAAGCTGGTTCCAGAGAGGTTCCATAAGTGGATCTAGATCTTTGGCAAGAAAGTGAGTGAAATGATGCCTACCAGAAAGTTGTGGGATCATGTCATAGATATGAGAGAAGGTTTTATACCAAGGAAGGGGAAGGTATATCTGTTATCAAAGGAAGAGAGGGAAGATATGTGTGAGTTCACAACAGAACAACTGAGAAAAGGATATATTAGACTCTTGAAGTCATCTCAAATGGCACCAGTGTTCTTTGTAGGAAAGAAAGATAGGAAGAAGAGAATGGTACAAGATTATAGGTATCTCAATGAGTGGACGGTCAAAAATAACTACCCCTTGCCTTTGATTTCAAACATAGTGGAAAATATAGGCATAAAAAGGGTATTCACAAAGATGGATTTATGGTAGGAATATAATAATGTGAGGATAAAAGAGGGAGATGAGTGGAAAACAGTGTTTATGACACCAGAAGAGTTATTCAAACCAACTGTGATGTTTTTTGGATTGACTAATTTACTGACAACATTACAGACCATGATGAATGAGATCTTGTGAGATCTTCTTAACACTGGGAAAGTAGCAAGCTTTATAAATAATGTAATTATTGGGATGGAGGGAGAGAAAGGACATGATGAGCTGGTAAAGGAAGTAATGAAGAGACTGGCAGAAAATGACCTGTATGTGAAGCTAGAGAAGTGTAAGTGGAAGGTGAAAGAAGTAGGGTTTCTAGAAGTGGTAATAAGACCAGAGGATATAAAGATGAAAGAAGAGAAGGTAAAGAGAGTGTTAGATTGGCTGACACCCAAGTGTGTCAAGGACATACAGAAGTTTTTAGGACTAGCAAATTACTACTGCTGGTTCATTAAAAACTTTGCATCTATAGCCTGGCCCCTATATGACCTGGTGAAGAAGAAACAGAAGTGGGAGTGGATAGAAAGACAACAAAAGGTGTTCAAAAAGTTGAAAAGGAGATTTACAAAAGAACCAGTATCAGCAGCACTGGATCTAGATAAAAAAATGAGAATGGAAGTTGATGTATCAAACTATGCTATAGGAGGGGTGCTGTTTATGGAGTGTGAAGATAGAAAGTAGAGATCAGTAGCTTTTCTCTTAAAATCTCTAAATGAGACAGAGAGAAACTACAAAATTCATGATAAGGAGATGTTGGCAGTAGTAAGGAGGTTGGAAAATTAGAAGCACTTACTAGAAGGTGCAAAGTACAAATTCAAGGTCTGGACCAACTATAAGAATTTAGAGTACTTCATGAAAGTACAAAAGTTGAATCAGAGACAGGCTTGCTGGACTTTGTATTTGTCTAGGTTTGATTTTACCTTGAAACATGTGCCAGGAACAAAAATGGGGAAGGCAGATGGATTAAGTAGAAGACTGGACTAAAAAGTAGGAATAGAAAAGGACAATGATAATCAAGTATTTATTAAGGACTGTTGGCTGCGTAATTTATATAAAGTAGTAATAGAAGAACCCAAAGTAGATATATTAGAAAAAATAAAAAAAGCTAGGGGTAAAGATGAAGAGGTAGTTAGAGTAGTAGAGGAGATGAAGAAAGTAAGGATAAAGGCAGTAAGAGGAGAAGAGTGGTAGCTGGAAGGAGATTTAGTGTTGAAGAAGGGAAAAGTGTATGTACCAAAGAATGAAGAGTTGAAAGTGGAAATAATCCAGTTGTACCATGATGTGCCAGTGACTAGACATAGAGGAAAGTGGAAAATGATAGAGTTGGTAACAAAAAATTATTGGTGGCCAGATATAATGAAAGATGTAGAAAAGTATGTGGAAGGATGCAATATGTGTCAGAGAATGAAGAATAGGACAGAGACATCAGCAGGAAAGTTGAAGTTAAGTGAGGTACCAGAAAAACTGTGGGCTCATCTAACAGTAGACTTCATTACAAAGTTACCAGTAGTAGCTGGAAAAGATGTGATCCTGGTAGTCTGCGATAGATTGTCAAAAATGATCCATTTTGTAGCAACAACAGAGAAAATGTTAGTGAAGGGGTTAGTGAGGTTGTTTAGGGACAATGTATGGAAGTTGTATGGATTGTCAGAGAGTATTGTGCTAAATAGAGAACCACAGTTTGCCGCAGAAATGACAAAGGAGTTGAATAGAATGTTGGGGATTGAAACCAGGCTATTGATGTTATATCACCCACAAACAGATGGGCAAACAGAGAGAATAAACTAGGAACTGGAACAGTATCTTAGGTTTTTCATTGATTACAGGCAGAAGGATTGGCCAGAGTAGTTAGCATCAGCTGAGTTTGCAGTAAACAACAAAGTGCATTTAACAACTAAGATATCTCCATTTATAGCAAACTATAAAAGGGAAATAAGGATGGAGGTAGACTTGAGAAGAAAAGGAAAGGTGGAGAAAGCAATGGAGTTTGCAGAAAGAATGAGAAAGGTGCAAGAGACAGGGGTATCATTAATGAGAGTACAAGAGGAGATAAAGAGGCAAGCGGATAGAGAAAGGAGGGAAGCTGAAAACTGGAAAGTGGGAGATAAGGTCATGTATGAAGGACCTAGTGTTTAAAGAAAGACCAGTGAAGAAATTAGTGGATCAATTTATAGATCCATATACCATTGATGAGGTAATATCTACCAATGTAGTCAAACTATGATTGCCAACATTGATAAGAATTCATCTGGTAGTAAATATCAGTCGAGTAGTGTAATATAGAAATCAAGCAGGAGAATAGAAAAAAGAGGAAGTTAAACCAGTAATAGTAGAAGAAGTTGAGGAATGGGAGGTAGAAAAAATATTGAATAAGAGAAAAGTAAGGAGAGTAATAAAGTATTTGGTCCAATGGAAGGGGTTTACAGCAGAACATGATAGCTGGGAAAGGGAGGAAGACTTGAAGAATACAAAGGAGTTGGTAGCAGAGTTTGAGAAGAGGGTGAAAGTAAAAGTAAGGAGACAAGAAAAGTTGGATCAGATGGAAGAGAGAGACTTTAGAAGAGAAGAGTTGCCAGAAAGATATACAGCAAGGATGTTATATGAATGGGATGATGGAAAATTCAAAGATGAATATCTAAGGAAGTTAGAAAGAAATTGGAGAAATTGGAAAGGGAAAGATAGAATGGTAGGGTGGAAGGATAAACCAACAAGTTCTTCCAAAAGTAAGAATCTTGAAGGAAGGATAATGTCAGAGTTGCAAATCTTGAACACTAGCTTTTTCATTTATTTTTCTATTTTGGAACTTAGGGTTAGGGTTAGAGTGACAATATCATGCTGTCATATATCAGTCATATCAGATGACATGGTCATAAGTCATGAAACTTAGAGAAGGACATAAAAGGTTCTAGAAGAATGATGTCATATAACATATCATATATGTTGATCTTGAGGAGAACACATAGTCTTTAGGGTAGGCTAGGAAAGTAGTAGCATGGACCATTGAAGTTTAGTATATAAGGTAGATGTTTCTGTACAGAGTTCTCTATTAAGTTCTCTTGTGTTAACCTAATACAAGGTTCATTCACTTATCCCACTCTAAGAACTTGAGTTTGTAACAATTTACACAGTCTAGTGTCAGACTGAGTATATGCTCCAATAGTTCTAACAAATAGAGATAGAGTTCCCAATTACTTATTTAGTTATATTGAACAATAAGAAAAGTTGGCTATAAGACCAGAAAGATGTTTGCTCAACTATAAAGTAGCTAAAAAGAGGTTTCTTAATATAGAGATAACAGAGATTTGGCATAAGAAGGCTATTGCTTAGAAGATAGGAAAAAAACAAGAAAGACTAAAAATTACAGACAGAACTATAAAAGATAGAAGTATAGTAGCTATTAAATAATATTGTTAAGTGTAGTTGTAGTTCTTGCTTCAAGTGGAAATCTGTAATTAGTTGCACAGAGTGAATTAAGTATGTGATACTCATCTGAGAATGAATCAAATTATTTAAATACAGAATAAGTGCTGATATAGTTGAATGCATATAAAAGAACCACAAACTCTGAAGTCTGATCCCAAAAACTCAGAGTTTGCAACACTAACTTCTATATCCAAAGTCCAATCCTAAAAACACAGAGATTTCTACATCTTCTCTGGTACTCTTTCTACTCAGCCCTAACAACTGCTTACATCCACCTAATCATTGTTACATATCCCTAGTTGATATCAGATAGATATTTACTATTTTTAAATACTATTCTGAATATTTCCATCAAAGTACCTAACCACTTAGACACTATCATTCCCTGTTTAGTCAGCACTGTTCTGCCAGATTAAAATGTATTCTAGGGTACTTAACATAGTAGCTACCTCCAGAAGACCTCATTTTGTTTTCTTAAATTTCTTCTAAAGATAAATTCTTGTCTGTTGTGTTGTGTAGGAAATAGACTTAGATTTCTTCTAGAGTGAACTTTGAAACTCTGTGAACTTTCCCCAGTCATCCTAATAGTGCAGAAAATGATCTTAGCCTCCAATTATATATTGTGTCAACTACTTATCATATAGTTATAATTTGAAGAAGAGATAGAGTAGAGTAGAGAAAGAGTAAATAGATTACTTGAGTTCAATTATCAAACTGAGGAAAGTGTTGTAGCAACCAATACTAGTAACAGTAAAGGTATACAAACTTATGTAGAACCAATATATCTATATCTCTATCACTCCCATATTAGGATTTACAAGAGAAACTCAACAGAGTCCTTATTACTACAGAGTATACTATTTATACTAATATATTATGGTCCATATTCTACACTAGGAACCCTACTCTAAAGCTACATATATCATCTATGAGTCCATCACACTCTAACTATAAGGTAGACATGCCATAGCTATCAGAGTTGTGAACAATGGACTCAGTTTTATTCTATTTGCCTTTTATTTTATTTTTGATTTTATTTTATTTTATTTTGAGGTTCTTTTCCTTTATTTGAACATAGGCAAAAAAGACAGAATGTGATATCACATATCACATAGGCATGACTCAGTGGTCACATAAGTCACACAATCATGTAACATGATGGAACAATGTAGAAGATTCTAGAAACAATGACATCATATGGTATGGTTAATACATGTCGACCTCAAGATAATCCATGGTCATTAGGGTAAGGCTAAGGGTGTTGTAGCAACCACTCGTCACTCAAGGACAAATGATCTTACAACGAGCAAAGCTCTCCAGTGGGCTATCAAGTAAAGAGTGGGGGATTACAAGAGAACTCGACAAGGAGCCCTCACTGTATTGCTCCTCTATATATACTACTACATTGGTCCATGCTACAACAGTGTGTCTACCTCATGTCCCTCCACCATGCTTCTACCTCATGTCTTATTACTCATCCACATGTGTTTTCCTTAAGGCCACCATGCTTCCTACATGTGCCTTGACATCATACCTTTAATCTCCGCTGTACATGTGCACACCATGTGTACACCATGAGGAACCCATGTCCCTTGACGTCA
>Ga0157364_1001734_pt1 | contig 19101 bp, 8 predicted proteins | sample AttsexASBM2_FD_111476 | JGI IMG/M metagenome (GOLD analysis project Ga0157364, IMG submission 111476) | Fungus gardens microbial communities from leaf cutter ant in Ribeirão Preto, State of São Paulo, Brazil - Atta sexdens ASBM2 | ecosystem: Host-associated > Fungi > Mycelium > Unclassified ...
AATAAATATAATTTTAAAAACATAGGTTTATTTAAAATAAAATATTTTTTTGACCTAAATTTATTTTAAACTTAAACTTTTTGAAAAATAAAATATTTTCTAAAATAAAGTTTCAAATATATTTATTATTACTTTATTCTTTTATATTACGCATATAGAGTAATCACATTATCTATAATTTCATTATGTCGAATCTGATTGTTGCATCTCTTTTATGATCGCTTTTTTTTATGATAGTATCAAACTAATCTGAGAATAAGATCGTTTTCTGTAATACTTATATTATTGGCTGTAGTATATATATTTATATTATTAATAAACTTACGTATTATGAAGTCTCTCAACATGCAGATTGTACAAATACGCTGTAATAACTCTGTTTACGATCTTCAATATTGACACAAATTCGAGAGAGACATATTAAAATTTTCTTTTATTTTATAAAAAATTTAGAAAAGCAATTAAAATAATATATGTAATTAATAAATATTAATTTTTAATATTTCGTATTTTTGACATGCGAAATAAATGTTTTTTTTTTTTTACATTTATTGTGACAAAATATTACGATATCCACAGTGATCGAATTCGTTAAGGCATCCTTCACGGAGAGATCCAAATTTGAAGTTTGACTGAAATAATATTTTTACATCAATTATTTACAACTTTTTAAGATGCTTATTAGTATCAATAATATTAATTGCATAAAATTTAATTTGTAACATTACTATCCCAGTTTGATTTAAAAATTGCATTTGAAAACTACAATAAAAATGATTTCGGTGCGCAGTTGAGCTAGATAAATTCACATCGATATATTATTTAAGCATTAAGATCCTATTCAGATTGATAAGATCTCTTCTTTACTTAATTGTTAATTCTTAACGTTTATTAACATTTATTTATAAATTTGTACATTATTAACTCTTTAATTTAATATATAAACTGTCAAAGCATCGATAATAAGTAAATATGGATTCTCAAAAAAAACTTTACAAGTTCCACTTTACATTTTTGAGAGTGTATATAATATATACTTATCAAGATGATGTGATTCGTAGGAACCTTTCAATAACACATTTTTTTTTTTTTTTAATAAAACAAATTGTAACGTTTGATAGCTCAAGTGGTATTTTTACTTCTGGAGAATATTTTTATTTCTGCACTTAAAAGTTTAAACTTATACGTATTAAGCTTATACGTAACTCAAGTCTAGCTACCAAATTGACCGTTGCCGCTTTCAGATTGGTGATGATATTTCCTCTTTGTGCATTATAAAGTGTAGATAACGAGCGTAACAAGAAATTAGAAAGTTTTTCAGCCTTCACTCTTCAACAGAGAATTCAGTTTGTGTCCTCTGACGAATGACTTCGTTGATCCAACTCGCGTTTGCTATGAAATCGGAAGCGAGCAAATTCTACAGAAAGAAGAAACTTTGGTGCAAACGAATGGATACTCACGCTTTAAGCGAAAGTTATCCGCGTACTGTTAATGCATCTAACTAGCTTGCTTCTCTCGCTATCCACGCACCTGAGTCCTCTTTCCTCTCGCCGCGACAATAATAACAACATCCTTTGCGACCAAAACCCGGCAACTAGCTTTGCGCGTAGGAATAACATATACACTGCATAATTGGACTGCACAACGCGTTTCCATTTTAGTCTATGCCGTGTTATACAAAGTAAAAATAATTTTACACATGCATGCTATATAAAGGATATATAAAGGATATATAAAGGATGTGAGTCATATATAGGTATATCTCTTTATATATATCTTTACTCTATTTTTGAAGATGTGCAAATATATCATTAAGGGGATCCTAAAGCCTCTTGTTTTACCGATTAAATCATATAATTTTTGTATAACAAATACTTTTTTCCTCTTTCACCGATTCGAAAATCCTTTTCCAGGATTAAAGTATATGCATTAATACGTGACTGGGAAGTGGAGTCTATGAAATGATCAAAAATTTCAAAATTGATATATTTTTTATCATTTCTTAGTATAACATAGCGTCTCAGCTGTCAAGTCGTGACAATATTTACTTGATATGAAAGCTTTGCAATCTGTACGAAATAGTGGTTCCCAGACACGTAGTTTACATGAACAAACAATGTCAAGTTCTTAGATGCTTACCATAACGAATTTGTTATACGAAAATTGGCACGAATGTGCGACTGCGTGTTTTATAAGTTGCGTGAGATATTGATGTAGTAGCATATAAAAACATATCGATGCATGACGCGATCTTTGGTGACTTCGTTCGAACTTTGCTTTAGGATCTCTTTAAGATTAAAATTATATTTGCTTTTCGGAGAGTGTTTTTTTTTTACGGCCATTGAAAGCTTTGAATACATATTTTATATTTCTTAAAATATTTTATTTTAAGTATTAATCTACCACTCTAAGTTTTTGTAGGTACTTTTACAATATTTAAATATTTTTTTGAAATACTCGTTTTTCGTTCTAATGTATAATAATCGATTGAATGTAAAAATCGATAATGTAGCAAAAATTGATTTCTCTTTCTTGCGTAAAGATTTATTTTCATCATTATATGTTAGAGTCTTAATATAGCTGAGGTAAATGCGATGAGATTTAATAGCTTTTATTAACATTTCTTGAATCAAATTGATATCGATTGTGTTATTATCTGATTACTTATTTTGAGACTAGCAAGAAATGCTCGAAGTATGTAGTAAAAAATTTAAGAAAAAATCGATTTTATTTAATTAATTTTTATTTTTTTGTTTACGGATACTATTTTTACGGATAACTTTCTATGGAATTAAATGGATATTTAATTGGAAAATAAAAAATGTAGCATTTTCTTTCGTCTATTTTTCTTCTTTGCTTTCGCTGGCATATCATATTTATGCATTTTTTATGCAGGTTATTTCAACAAACTTGAACGTTTTAGCCAAATCAAATTTAAAAAATTTTTTATTAAAGATAAAATTAAAATTTAATTACAAAATCATTTAATTTTAAAGAGATCAGTATTTTTAATTATAATTCTAAAGATCTGTCAATTAACAATTTTATATTTCGATAAAACCACTCTGTCAGGCTAATCAGCTTCTTTTGAACAGAGATAATATTGGATGAAAAATATAAAATTAATATATGGACGCACATTTTGCTTTAATTTTCAACGTTTTTGAAATTAAATGCATAAAAATATTGTGAAGAATATTATTTTGATATTAAGGTTATAATTGCACTTATATAATTCTTTAATTAGGCTTTTTTCTATACGAATTATTTGATATTTATTGTTAAGATTTTTTTTTAAGATATGCACCGTAACTTTAAATAAATCATCCAATATAAAGAATATCTTAATTAGCAGATCATATATAATTTGCTTAGGCACGAACTTGGGATGAGGAAAAGGGAGCCAGTGTTCTGGACCACGTAGAAAGAAATAAGCTGTAAAAATTGTAATAAAACGATCGTTAACTGTATAATGGAGTGATATTTGCGTCGCTCTGTAATGTCAGTTTGCTCGTTTTCCACTGAAGCTTTTGGAAAAATATCATTAATGCCATAACTGATCGCAAACAAAAATTGCGTGGTCGAACAATATTTTTGATCTAACAACTTTAAGTCTAACATAAGTTATATTTTTAATTCATTTTTTAAATTAAAAAGCATGATCCAGTTATAATTAAGTTCTCCGCAATAGCTGACTTTTTAAAAATGTCTGTTCATATATTATAAATTATTTTTTTCCTTCTGCACGTAGAAATTTCAGATTTGTTTTGGAACGGATATGTGTGTTTCCAGATAAGTTTTATATGTACACACACACATATATATATATATATATATATATCGCGAATATAATATTATCCTTGATGATTGAAATGGAAAGCTAGCTATCATGTACTTATTCCAATTATTTTAATCGCCTATCCGATTACACGGATTTAATCATATTGCATTCAAGAGAGAATTTGGAACTATACATATATTATGGGCAATTTAACATTTTGTCAGTTTACCATGTTCGTTATGTTCATTAAGCAGATACGTTTATGTGTATCATATAGTCACTAGGAATACATTTCTATTTAATTTTATTACCGACCATCAAACATAAGATATCATAAAAACCACGATAAAATTGTCATTTTCTTTTCCTGCGTGGTCAAAAGACATTTATTTATTATCGTACTGAATGTTCCAGGAAACTTTCGCTTAACTGAAATTCAAGAGATATAGAATATTCAGATATCCAGATCATTTCTGATTCTATTGAACACAAAGTTTATTTGTTGAGTAGTTTTTATATAGTTTTTTTTGTCACCTTTAAAAAATGGCAATATATTTTAAGTGTAAAATAACGGCACATTTTTGTTTACCTCATACCTCTACAATCAAACATTCGATAAGTTGAATAAAATACAAAAACATTTCTGAAAACATTAAAACATTGATGCCCAAATAATGTAGAAAGATAAACTGCAAACGTGCATGTATAGTCAGTCTTTCTCTCACGTTTTGCGGTGGAATAAGCGACAGGATTTTGCACTTGTGGATTAGATACGTCCACATCACAAGGACAGCATCGTAAAAACTATAATAAAATTGTCGTTATCGCGTAGACACGGAACAAATGGCAAGCTGTACCGCGAAAGCTACGTCGCTATCAGTTCTGCGAAGATGACATTTTTATATGTCATGGAAAAAAACATTTTTATTTAGTGATTAAAACAATCTGAAATATTTATTAAAATCTTTAAATCTTTTTCATTGTAAAACTCAATTTTTTCACGTTTTTTTTTTGCACGAGATAATAACTGTTATATGCTGGCTACACTTTCGTGCACTCATATATTACAATGACAGCAATATACATTATTTTTGCGTCGCGGATGATAAAAAACAATGTTGCAATTGTAGTTCATTATAATCGTTACTGGTCTGCGTTTCGTTGCACAACAAAAGCGGCACAAACAATCGGTTTTCAGTGTCACAAAATGCGAGCTACTTCTCGTAATTCGCGGTGTCGTCGTAACATCGACGCGAGGAATCCGATTACGCTATTATCGCTACATTAAACACGCTGCTTGGCATTTTCATGGATCCCAACCTCCCATACGTGATACGGACACACATGCGATGTTCGCACAGCGGAACGCAAAGAGAGCCATATTCGCACCACGAATTTTCCGCCAAACGCGACTGTCTAGTTTTACGTTTTATTTGTCTAATGCTGCAGACACGTTTAAATGTAGACACGAAATGAGAATCAAACGGCAACATTTAAAGTTAAATGTGTTGTGAGAACATGGCTTATTGTATTCATATAAAAGATAACCTGGCCACTTTAGTATAATGCTAGGAAAGTGTTGTTGGTACAGCGTAATACAAGATAATAGTACCAAATTGCAGAGATTAGCGATGAGAAATTTTAAGTATTTTCGCGTTATACTCTAGTCTTTCATGAAGACAATTGTGTAATAGCAAGTGCTGAAACTATGATAGGATAAGTTTCAAATAAAAATTTGTATCTTTGACAATTTCGAGTTAAAACACATAAAGTATTATTCGGTAAAGTGCAGTTGCTATATATAATTATATCTGAATTTAACAATTATTTAGAAATAAAAACAAAACAGGAAAAAATTGATGAGAAAGTCCATTTCTAAGTATTACTATTTATACTATTAGTAAAACCTTGCAAGAACTTTGTCGTTTTATTACCACACTTATGATATTGCTGATAAAGGATTCTAGGCGGATATACCGTCCTTGTTTAAAAGCCTGTTAGTGTGGTAACAGGGAACCTCCGAGAATATAGGATATCCCCTCTCCAATGGTCTTTCACCCTCCCCTCTCAGTTCTCTCTGTCCATACCATCCAGATCGTGCAGTGATACAGGAATGTCTGGGATGCTACTACCGATGGTGTAGAGCTCTAGGGTGATTCTGGCGTGGCCATTATGGTGATTACATTAGGTACCATCGTGCCGAGCATCCCCGCGTGCGGCTCACTTGGTTTATCGAGTGGACAATTCGATGGAGAAAGCCAGATCGCCGATTCTGAATAATTCGCCGCTGTCCCTCGACGTTACAGGCGTGTCCGGCGCTCGTGCAATTTGCGCGGAAATGATAACACGGGGCGACCAACGAGAAAGGCGTCTTTCATTTTGACGAGAAAATTAGCATGCTACCGTAAAGCGCACACTCCGTCATTCTTGCCCTTTCAGTCGAGATAGTATGGTAACAGTAGCTGTGTCTCATGAACCCTTTAACTATACTACTCGTTAAACTACTGCTTTGAAATTACTAGCACACAAAATAGAAATGTTGCAATTATATTACATCGCTCAGATTAATTATTTTTATATAAATTAATAATGTATGACAGTCACAAATTTAATAACGAAAATACAACATACTATATTAGGGGAATACTCTTTCTACATAAAAATATAAGAAATTAAAAATAAGTCATATAAGATCTATTTTCAGAAGAAATTACAGATTATTTTTCTGAAAAATAAACATTTAGCTAATCATATAGTTTTGAAGTCATTATTCTGATATATTACGGAGTTTCAATAATTTTATTACAAAATGAGGTGAATTGCATAGAGAGGTGAAAAACAATCAATATTGACATTGTTTTTGGAATGCTCGCGTATGTTCGTCCTGCAGTTTCTTCTATTCAACACGAATACGTTTATCGCGCGTTTCCAACAATATGCAAATAAATTGTTTAATCGTATCGTATTTACTCGCTTTATTAAATGTACACAATTAACCGACAGTCCCTTTAAAGCGCATGTCGCTTGCGAGGCAACGTAATAAAGGATAAAACGATTTTACAATGTGACGGATATTATGACATTAATTATTACTACTACCACAATGGGAATATTCTATTGCAACTATCTCTGACGTTTAATACTGTTTAATGTCGTTTCTGTACCTACGATGCATTTACTCAGTTAATGTAAATAGTTTTTATTTACAAATCTTATTGCATTGTCACTTCTTATTATGAAATTTCTTAAAAGTGAATTTTAATCAAAATATACCGAGAAATCATTTGATTAATTTCCTTTCTTTGATCGAAAACATTATATGTGCAATACGATTTTGTGTAATAATCTTTTCGGATTTAAATTTCTTGCAGAGGCAATTCTTTACCTCATCATTATTATTATATTAATTATTGTGTATTAATGCCAATTTTACAAATATAGAAAATATTTTTATTTATTAATAGTTTATTTTTATAATAAATTTTATTTAACAATTTTATTTATAAGTTTCAGTTGTTTCAGTTGCGATTTCAATTAATATACTTATTGAAAATGGATGAGCAAAATAATACAAGATTGATATTTTACACTATTAGTTTCTCACTAAAAACATATAAATTTTGAGTATCGTGGACGATTGCGGTAAGCGAAGGAAGGAAGCTCTACCCTCTTTTGAGACACTCCTTCACGCATACCGCGAAGTGTAGAAGTTCCTTCCTTGTAATAGGCTCGGCGGCCTTTACGTTTCCTTTTTACGGACTTTACCCGAGCGAAACATTCCCTGGAGAACGTGAGACGAGAGACGGAGATGGCGTTTTATATCTCTCCGGCCTCTCTTCCCTGCGGTGTGCCGTAGACTCGAGTTAGTCGGGTTAGACAGGCACACGGCGTCCTTCATCCTTTGCCTCCCTCTTGCTTATTTCCACCCTCCTTCGTTTTCATTCTCTTTCTCTATTATGTAAATAGTAATACGTTACGTTGTCACGGAACAGAACGCGTAGTATCCGACGTACACGCGAGCCGCCGTAACATCCTTCTTAAATAGGATACGGATGCGAAGTGACGTCATACTGAATGTATCTCTCGACTAAATCTATATCGAGAAATCTATCGAGGGAAATATTCAAAATGATTTTTGACGATATTATATTATAAGACACTTTAAAACAATGAAACGTTTTGAAATGGCAGTAATACGATATTTTTTATTGCTATTTTAAATTATTTCAAGCGAAACTATTTTTGTTTCTAAAAAAAAAAAAACATTTATTAACATATTTTTGCTGTACTTTTAAAATTTTTTGCTTCATTTTTTTAATTCTGCGGAAGTTTAAAATTTCGGCTATTGTCTACGAAAATGAATACTATTGTTGAATTTTTTGTATTCAACGCTTGGTTTAGCAAGCATAGTCTATTAAAAGATTAAATTATATTTTACTTGCAGTCGCAAACTTGAAAGTAAGTTGAAAAAAAATATGTTAGTGTTAATTGAAAAATTTTTAGGACTTTGTTTAAAATTTATTAATTAAATCAATCTCTTTTATTTTTATTTTCAGTTTTAGAAAGGCTATACTAGCTATTGTTATAACAATATAGCGTTTTTTTACATAAAGAAATTTAATCTGAAACTGTATGGAAAAACGATTATCATAATTCATGATAAAAAATAAATCTTACAACTCGTACACTTATATATTTGTTTACTTTAGCCAACGTAACGCCATTAAAATGTTACCGAAATGCAGCAATTGCATTTAATTTTACGAGCGGCAGCATGTTGCCGAGGTAGAAAACGGCTGTGTTGTTTCCTTTTGCAGCTGTTGCACAATGTTTCCTGCCAGCGGTGATGCGCCGTCGAGCGGGGAAACAGCAAGGATGTCGGTGTAGTTAGCTCCTCTAGTCAACGCGTTTATTTCACTTTCTCTTGACTCCTTCCTCATCTTTTCAGTTTAGAGCAGTCTCAGCGGGTGTCCTTTCTCTGTCCGTTTGCTTTCGTACAAATTTTCTCCTCTCTCATTGAGGCAAACCTTTCTACAATTTTCTTAAGCTTATTCTTCTGGTTACGTTAGAAACAACGTTCAATACGAGAGACTCGTTGCAGTTTATAAACATGAATACTTTGCATAAGAATTTTTTTATTAAAGATGATAATTCGTTATTGCGATGATTATTGAATATAATGCTATATCAATAATTAAAATTGCATAATGAATGACAATCTAGACTGCAATGCAATCTATTTTTGACAAAATATTAACAACAAAAAGAAAAAAAGTTATTATTTTTAGAGAATTGTCTATATATTTTTAAATTCTACTTTATTATCTATAAATTTAATTTAAGAAAATCCAATTTAAATATATTAATTAATTAAGAGGATATATGTTGAATTGTTGGAGTATTTAGGTAAATATAAAACTTTCAAAATTCTCAAACTTATTACATACCCGTGCTGAGATTAAATATAATCCTCAATACTTGATAATAAAAACATTAATATGTACAAAAAGTTTAATTAACGATTTTATAAATTATTAAGAGATATTTAATTATGTATGCAAAAAATACAGACAGCGATGAACAGCGAAATATTAACAATGTTATTTATTATGAAAATTATTAAAATGTGAAGAGCAGCGATTTATTTAATGAATTTTACTAAATGGATTTTACATTATGAATTTTTTAAATATAATTTTTGAAATTATAATTACGTAAAAAGAAATCCAATTAAGATAAATACAGTTATGCATAAAATGTACTATCTTCTATTATATTATTTTATATATTTTTGTAATATAATTCAGGATTACTTTGCGACATAAAATCTCGTAAGCAAGTATCACGTGTAGGATGTGTATATATAAAATCTATTAAAAAAACTTCCCTTTTAATAATAAGTAAACGAGGAAAGCAAAGAAGTAGCGATTGTCGGCAATAAATTGTGAGAGAGCTCTGCATCGTAAGCGATAACCGCCATAAATTACAACAGATAAATAATCGTGATTTCGATACGCTCGCGCGGGCGTCGCGAAATCAACGCTCAAAACTCCGCAATTATTTCCCAAGAGGACCTAATAATTAATTTCTCGATGCGCCTGCGTAGTGGGCGCCAGTGCGCGACCCGTATGCATTATATGGACGATGAAGTTAACGGGGAGAAACTTGCTATCCCTATAAAGCCTGTTTCAGCAGAGCGTTCTAAAACATTAGGGCGCTCCGGGTAGGTGAAATTTGATATGATTTGTGTATTATATAATAATACAGGAATTCTATGCCATGTATCTTTGTCATATAATCGTTGAAGTGATTGGTTGAAGTGACAATAAGGACACTATTTGTTTAGTAGATAATTTTTATGAATTTTTGTCTTTATAGGACGTATATAATCTTCAGCTTTGATTATATTATATAGAATTTTTTATGAAATGATTTCAAATTATGATTTATTTATGATTATCCATATTATCACTACAAAATTATTAGAGATGTTCTAAAACATGGGATCCTGTGGGTTGGCGAAATTTGATATAATTCTCTGATAGAATTCTCTGTATCTTGTCTCTGTTATATAATCGTTGGAGCGCTTAAGAAACAGTTGAGGACACTTTTGATTTAATAGATAATTTTTATGAATTGTTATCCTTATACAGAACGTACGTAATCTCTGGCTCTGATTGTATTATATTGAATTTATGAAAGTTCAAATTATAATTTATTTATAATTATCCATATTATTATTATTAAATTATATATCAGAGCCGTTCTAAACACTGAAGCGTTCCGGGCTGGCGAAATTTGATATAATAATGCAGGAATTCTGTGTATATTGTGTCCTTGTTACATATTTGTTGAAGCAGTTGAGGAATATTGAGGTTATGTTTTATTTAGTAGATAATTTTTATGAATCTTTGTCATACTAGAGTTATATAATCTTTATCTTTGGTTATATAAGCTTTGTATATAATTATCTCAAATTATGATTCGTTTATAATTGTCCACATTATCGTTATGAAGCATTCGATATGTAAGAGTAGATTATCCTTAGATCCCCGTTAAATATTCAGTAACATCCAATATAGATTTTTACAATAGTCTTAATTCGCCTCTCGCTGTTTAATTGGACGCTCATACGATCATTTCCAAATCCTTATTGTGACGAGCACGCGTCTTTGCCGTTGTAAATATTTCAATCATCTCCGCTGGCTCTTGTGGGATCGCGTGAGTTAATATGGCCCGGAAAAATCTGAGGAATCATTTCGCCTGCGCGAGATGCCGAAACGAGTAGTCCGTACTGCTAGGATTACCGCGTTTCTCGACGATTGTAATATTCGTGCACACTGCGGTGTCTTGATAAGGCTGTCAGTAATACGCTCTCTTTCTCCCGAGTGCCCTCTTTCCATTTTTCACTTTTTTCCCTCGCTCGATGTATTCTCCCGCACGGCATTGGCGCACGCTCATAAGAGATATTCATACTCCTTTTCGCGTACGCGATTATCATTAAGATTATTATCGGTAGTGCCTTCCATTAAGCTGTCTGTCTGGAGCGCCGCGATATAAGAGAGGCAGAATATTTTCACAAATTTTTCTAAAAATTGCACAAGATCTGCTTGAAGTATCTACATATACATTTTCTTGTTTATCCATTTGGATGTAAATACAAAAATGTTCAGAGAGCTTTCTGTACATAACGTGTACAATGATCGAAATCTTCGTTGTTACTTAGATATGATTTGCTTATATTTTCAATGAAATTCCAACGCATGATATCTTTTTTAAAATTCTACTTGTAGTTTTGCAGTATATTTACATTTGCTACATTCGCATTGAAATGGAAGGCTTAATTATTCGTTGACTTGCCCCGCGAGAAATTACTGATCCGCTCGCAAACGAATCCCGCGTGTACAATGCGTGCCGAGAGTAATAACGGGATAATCCTGTGGTGAGAATTCGCGAAAAGCACCGACTATCGTGCAAGGAAGTTGGCAAGATTCACGAGAAATCGCTGTACTTGTATTCTTCATAATATATATATGATGATTATTCCGCAAATGGATGAAGGATAAGAAAAAAACAAGATTAATTTCATGATGGTCGTGTAATATTATATCTATGGGATGCAGACAAATTTTAATATGATAAATGAACAAGCCTTCATTAAGCTTAAAAATTATTTGTTTTCGGACTGTAAAACTTTTTCTATAATGTTATCTTTGTATGTAATAAATGTTGAATATACTTATATTTTCTCTTTATTTTTTAATATACTTTTGAGTATATCTTTTTGGAGAAAGTCGTATTTTTCTAAAGATCTTTTGAGACATTTCTGAGGCCACTTAAAGAAGTACGGTGTACAATATACACGACGGTATATTGCAAAAATCGGAACAACGGATTCAGAACTGTTGTCAGGAAATATGAGAGGAGAACGTGAAGAAAATTCTTTGAAGAAACGTGCTCAAGTGTATATTGAAATGGACGGCGAACATATCGAACATTCGCAAGGTAAAATTTGACTAGAGAAAACGTCTTATAACTCGAAAACAGATGATCTTCGGACCGATGTTTTCTAACTTTTTCTTGTTTGTTTTGAATACTATAAATTCTTGAAAATAGACGGCAACGTTCCCATTCTATGTAAATATGTGTGTGCATCTATTCTCACCTCCTTTATTTAAATGTATAGATATTTTATACATTTACAATTGCAATTTATAGCATGTATCATAAAAGTATTTGTTTTATCTATCTCTTTTATCTGTATCATTATCTAAATTAAGTACATTGAGGAAAAAGTTTTTGATAGTTCTAATTATAATTACATATTATTATAAGATAGTTATTACTGTTAATAGTAGTAATAATAACTAGTATATTTTAACTATATGTATAGTTTTATCAAGAAAATATATATATATAGTTGGCATCGAAAATGACTGTAAAGTTTAATTTTTATTATCATAAAAATAATTGAAATTGCTATAAATATTTAATTGTAATTTATAGTCACTTTTGTGTCAACTATATATATTTGTTGATAAAGAACTGATAGATTAGTTACATTATAACAAATAATTACATCAATAATAATTATGTAATATATATAATTATAGTCACAAATACTAAAACTATTCTCTCAGTATCATTTGTTGCTCCTTTCTTCACGATCGTATAATCGAGTGCGATCTTTCGATCTACTACCAGTATCGTTAATTAATCCTGCGAAAATTTTTGCACGCTAGAAGAAATATATCTATACGTTGCTTCGTTAGTTTTTCAGGCGTAGATTCGCCGTTGTTTTCTGACCGGATAGTTACCTACCTTGTTGTCTACGATATAATTTACCACGAGTAGTCGAAACCGGCGCTAATTAGCAACGAGATGTGTATTTACGACGGCTTTACTGAGTACCCGTCTGCAAATCCTCGTCGACGCTCTCATCCACGAACTTTCGCGTTTACCTCGTGCGAGCAAGTTTAGCGAAAGCTTTGGCCGCGATCATGTTTTCATCCTCTTCACTCACGAGACGAAGGGACTAATCATTGACACGTCGACCACAGTGACCTAGCCCTGCACTTTAATGTCAATTCATACGTTATTCATGACACTTCATGAATACTCGAAATATTACGTTTTAAAATTATTAACAGTTTTTTATTAGCAGATTATTAATATCAAATAAAGAATATTCTTACTAGATACTTGCATAAAAAAATTATAAAATTATTTGTCAATTTAATAAAGTGATATAACTGTAAAGTACTATATTCTGATTCTGCTCATGATAGCGTTTCAAGACGAAAAAGATTTCTGCGCGCAATATACAGAATCAGATTGTATATAAATTTACTCAAGAAATATTTAAATACTAAAGGTTCTGCTTTGATCGAATATAAAACTTTTCGTATTTAATTAAATTTTAAATTTAAGAAACTTTAAACATTTTCCAAACGTATAATAATTATACATAAAGCAAAAGAGTAAAGTGGTACAGCTCGATACATTCCGTTCCTGCAATCTCCGTAATAAAATATATAGCGCTCCGTTTTAAACACTGAAGTGTCACGAAATATTATTATACTTATACATATAATGTCGTAAAATAGAATACACTGACACTACCTCACTCTCCCTCAGTATGTACGCAAACTTTTGAAAATATCGATTCCTCGAGATGGTTCGCGTGTCTCAACGATACGCGCGCGCAGTGTCGTAACGATCAGATCCACCGTCGGTCTCTCGGTCTTCATGCTGCAACTTCCGTCCTGAGATCGATCGATTTCCGACATTCCTGTAGCGGTGTGATGGATCGGAGTTCTTTCCGCGCCAGTAACGATCTTCGTTCGTTCGGTCTGAATCGTCCTCGGGCGCGACTTGAGACAGAACGGCCCTAAGATCATACAACTCTCTTTTGGAAAGTAGATCAATGGTCGTTCAGATCTATGTACACTTTGAGGCATAGAAGTAGAAGAGTTGATACAGGTGCATCATAAAGAAGTTTATACGACCAAAAGGAAGATGAATGATTATGTTAAAAGTTTTTATTTTCTTTCTTTCTTAAAAACTTCTTAAAAACCGTGAGTCTTTCATGCGTTCTTGTTCACCATTCTGATCGGCAAATGTGATATTATTACAGAAACATTTCGAGCATGTTGAGGCGTGTTTTGCTCGTAAGAGTCATAAGCCACTACTGTTTCAACGTCACACCAAGCCGATTTCTCTCACTTAGGTCTTCAACTTCGCGACTTCGTGCTTAACGCGAGATTCCGTTCTTATAACACGTTCTAGCACGACAGACATGCAAGCATGTATCCACGAATGTAAGATCTGCTACGCGCTATGGTTTTTTCACACAATTTACTTTAACGGGCAGATTTGTATAAATTTACGTAGAATAAGCATGTACTATCGCGACAACGTAGAGCTCACAGAACAAAGACGCTGCATTTACATAAATGGAAAACCATTGAAACAGTTGAAACTTGTCCTCGTTTCTAGTAATAGTGTTCCATTAACTTCTGTCACACATTATATAACCAGATTTCATAAGATTTTAATATATAGCGAGATTTGCGTGTTGATAGTAAGTCGAGAAAAGGAATCGTATTATACAATAATAAAGGAATTTTACGATTCGGCCTTATTTCTAATGATATTTTCCAATAAATTTAGAATCGGTTTGACTACAACAAAAATAACGAAAAAGTAATTATTCAAAAAAAAATTTTTAATTAAATTTTAAATTAAAATTTTACTAAAATCTTTTTTAAATCAGTTGAGAGAAAGGAATCTTATTTCTTATTTATCGCGATCTTATATTTATTTCATATTTTTAAATTTGGTTCACATTTTTCTTTCATTGCTTGTCATCCCCAATATATATAAATATTTTGATTTTTTTTCCGGTTGCATAATTATCACTTTTTAATCTATCAAAAAATCCGTGATTAATATTAAGGTCACCAATTGTTAAATATAAATAAGGAACAGATTTCTTCAAATATTGGATAAATAATTGGAGCAAAATAATTTTTTAAGAAAGCTGAAGAATGACTGGAGAAAAGTTTTATGTTTAGTAAGATGTAACTTTGTTGAATCTTTTTCTTCTTGGAAATGAAATAGAACGCATTTGGAAAGCGTGATTGTGATTGTCAATGTTGATCCAACTTTAGATTGCATTACGTAGAGATCAATGAAATTAACTCAAATTTGTATTTTCTTGATCCGATCACATTTGCAAGAATTTCTTTGTACTTCAATTTCTCGCTCGCGTGCTCGCATGAGCTAAGTACACGCTGGTACGCACGTTTCTGACATAAAGGATATGGTAGGTCGACCTATTTTCTCTCGCTTATGTCAAAATTACTCGTAGCAGGGCGATGTTAACCCACATTTTTGATGCCGGTGCTGATGTAAGTTCTTGCTGTCAGTTGAACGTCAAACATAACTACAGCGATTAGGTAGTTGATTATTGTGGCCGACTTTATATCAACGAAACATGTTTGAAGTAGGTATATATCAAGAATGTAATCGAATTCAATCATTTTCTTTCTTTAATTATATAGAGTATGTGAAGTTAGCACTCCAACTATAGTACTCAGGAGTTCTAATTAGAGTTCCTTTTGACAAGACGAAGAGTTTTATATAATTTATAACAAGAGTTCCGCTTAATAATTATTTTTAAATAATTTTTAAAAAATGGAGTGCTGGTTCCTGCTTCCTTTTAACGAGACGAAGATTTCTCTGTATTTTTTAATGCGAGATTTATTTAATAACAATTTTTTTTAAATAATTTAAAAAAATGGGATACTAACTTCTCAACGAAATTCGAGAATAGTTCTAAGCAACTTAATAGCTCTATTTTGTGAATATCTAGAATTCCTGATACATAAAAAACAATTTTGACACAAGAAAATTTATATAAAAAAATTTTTTTTGAAAAAAAAAATTTTATTATAAAATAGTCCTGTGACACGTTAATTGTCATTATAACAATTTCGAAGAGTTCTCAGCGATTAAAACCGAAACTCAAAAATAAAAGAGATATATACTTAAAACGAAATTTAGAAAATCGGTTGCAGAAGTACATATTTTCTTATATAGTCATCCAATCACTTTGCCACCTAATACTTTTCGACAGAATTCGACGAGAACTCTAATCAGAACTACTCAGTACTCAAAAAATTTTTCGACGTCGGACTTAGAAAATTTTCAATGATAGAGTTCAAATGTCTGCATACCTCGAAAAAACCGTTGGCCCAATTGCCTTTTTCATTTAATACTTTTCGTTAAGACTCGTCCAGTACTGTCCAGAATTCCAATCAGAACTATTCAGTACTCTCAAAAAATTTTCAATGATCCTTGCCACGTAACATATCTCGAAAATCATTGGCTCAATCGCTATTTCATCTAATATTTTTCGTTAGGGCTCGTCGAGTACTGCCCAAAACTCCAATCAATGACTTTTCCCATATAGCATATCTCGCAAACCGTTGGTTTTTTGAGTATTGAGTATTGAGTAGTTCTGATTGGAGTTCTGGGCAGTACTCGATGAGCCTTAACGAAAGTATTAGATGACAAAGCGATTGGATATATAAGGAAATACGTACTTCTGCAACCGATTTTTCAAATTTCGTTTTAAGTATATATCTCTTTTATTTTTGAATCTGTGTTGATTTTAATCACTGAGAACTTATTATACAATATAATGACAATTAACACATCACAGAAATTTTATAAAAAAATTTTTTTTTTCGAAAAAAAATTTTTTTTTTAATTTTCTTTTGTGTATCAAAATTGTTTTTTATGTATCAGGAATTCTAGATATTCACAAAATAGAGTACTATTAAGCTGTTCAGAATTATTAGATCTCGACTTTCGCTGAGAAGTTAGCACCCATTTTTTAAAAATTATTTAAAAATTGTTATTAAATAAACCTTGCATTAAAAAATACAGAGAACTGTTCATCTCATTAAAAGGAAGCAAGAATTCTAATCAGAATTATTATCTCTAAAAGTTGATTTTTCAAAAATTTTTAATTTCTTTTTATTTTTCAAAATTTTTTTTTATGCATCAGGAACTCTAGATATTCAATGAAATTGAAACGAAATGAAGCCATTGAGCCGCTCAAAACTATTCGATCTCGATTTTCGAAATGAGAAGTTAGCATCTCATTTTTTTTTAAATTATTATTAAATGGAACTCTTGTTATAAATTATATAGAAGATTTTTCGTCTTGTCAAAAGGAAATGGAAACTCTAATCAGAACTCCTGAGTATTATAATTGGGGTGCTAACTTCACATACCCAATTATACATTTTAATTAATAAATGCTATATTTAAGATTTGATACGATCAGTCATATCGAAAAATTAGACATAAAATAAATATCAAAGATTTTAAACGAGCTTTTTTCATATTGAGATCGATAACTATATTGTGGCGAAAAATTGGAAAGCTGAAAAATTTTTAAAAAAATAATCGGCTTTTAAAATTGATTTAGTTTTTTAGGAAGATAGTTCGGTATTTAAAAGAAAAAAATATATTTCTAAGTTTGCGCATAGCGAAATATTATCATGTCTATAATATATAATTGATAAATATTGGAATATTAATATTATTATTTGAAAGACAATATTTTGTCAAGTGCGTTAACAGAAAGTCAAAATAATATTCCCCTACAACAAATAAGCAGCATTGCAACGTTTTGGCAATATTGCAATAACATATTGCAGATGTTGTAGTAATATTTGTGCAAGCTTCTGTGCTGTATGATATCGTGTTAAGATCATCATGATACACGTATAATACCAATGAGTTTATGCAAATGTTGAAGCGTAAACGCCGCTTATCGCCGTTTTTCGCTCAGCGATAGACACGTGAGACGGTAGCGCGATCGTCACTATATGGACATTTAGGTGAAACAGGTTCCTAAGATCTCCTAAGATAGCCTTCCTTGTGCTGCTAGTGAACAGGCGCAAAATTGTTTACCGCCCTCTTGTTGAGACGATACTCGTACCCGTCTTCTCACAACGTCGAGCTTCTACTGAACTCGACTTCGTCGGCGTGGAAACTACTCGCAAACTTTCGGGCCAACCGGTTCGACGAGATATGTGGCGCGTGCAGATGCATCGAGATGCATTACCGGTCGAACTTAACGTAAGTACATGCTGCGAACAGGAGGATGTTCGAAAAGTCCATCGTTTTCTTGACGGAACTAAGACAAGATTTGGTCGAGACATTTACGGATTTTAATGAGTTTGTCAAAAGTAATTGTCCCTTTCCCTTTTTCGGCGCTTCTCGTGAGCTGTTGTTTCCCGAATGCAAAATGTTTTCATGAATTTATTTTTTGAATAATAAAATGTAATTTAGAAACATAGATTAATTATTATTACATACGAAGTAGAACTATTAGAAAAAGATTTTAGTTTTATGACTCTTTTTATCAAATTGTAGACAATTTTTGTTGCACAATCAAAAGAGATCGTTATTTATATATTTCTAATTATATATTTTTTATAATTAAAAATAACTAAAGTTTTAGTTAAAATTAATGCGCAAAAGACATAAAATCAGCTGAAGAATGTGATTTAATTTTCTTTGTTAGAATTTAATCTGCTGAGAAGTATCTTGCTTTTAACTTTATTATTTGAGTTATATAAATGTTTCAATTTTTGTTAACAAAATATATATTTAATATTAATAATTTATAGTGAATTTTAAAACTTTAATTATAAAGTAACTTTCATATTTATGCCGCTTGAAGATTTATGCCGTTAAAAGTCAGAAAAAATAGATGGAACGAGCGTAATTACACACAC
>Ga0157364_1001735_pt1 | contig 19093 bp, 14 predicted proteins | sample AttsexASBM2_FD_111476 | JGI IMG/M metagenome (GOLD analysis project Ga0157364, IMG submission 111476) | Fungus gardens microbial communities from leaf cutter ant in Ribeirão Preto, State of São Paulo, Brazil - Atta sexdens ASBM2 | ecosystem: Host-associated > Fungi > Mycelium > Unclassified ...
ACACACACACACATACACACACACACACACGCACGCACGCACGCACACACGCACGCACACACGCACGCCCTCACGCCCGCACACACACACACACGCACGCACGCACACACACACACATACAAATAAAAATCGTACTTTGCCTCTAGACAGTATGCAATACTTTTCTCAAAATTCTGCCATTTAATTTTCACAAGATCAGAATTCTTATGGGTGATTTCCTCTTTGATAAGGAATGAAATAGGCCCATATTCTTCATTACTAAAATAAATCCTGCAGAATGCTGGCTTCCCATCTCTGCCCGCCCTTCCTGATTCTTGATAATATGCTGCAATATTCTGAGGCACTGTCCAATGAACTACAAATCTAAACGTATCCATATATAATAAATAAACTATTTTTCTTAGCATGTAATATTATTTTTCGAAAATATCGGAACTACCTAACGGATCCCTTATCGACACCCATCCCGAAACTACATGTTGCCGCGATAACAGGTACTTCACCTGCTGTCCACTTATTTTGTACTTCATTACGTTCCTGAGTTTTTAAGCCTATTCAAGCGTTACAATAAAATAACATTATTTTTTTACAAGTTTGTATTAGCATGTTATATAATCACATACTTCCATGATACGCAAGCGTAGAAATACCGGCAAGAGTTAATTTATGCGCAACAATTTCAGTCGCTTCCTTTTTTCTACAATAAATGATACCACAATTTCTTTTATGCTAAAAATACAAAGAGTATCCATATTAATCTATATAATTCTTAGAATACGACGATAACAATAATAGACTTTAACTTACCATAGGAATAGAATTATCTAAGGGACCAAGTGCATCCAAAATAAAGTTTTTTAGGTGTATAAATGGTTTGTCTAACATTTCTTGAAACCATATGTCATAATATAAATTAGCACGAAATACTGGTTGAGAAAATATCATAGCATCTTTCATATGCAAGCTTTGGAGAATATCGTCCTTTACCTATAACAATATTCAATAATGTTATTCTAATGTAATAACTGTTAAATATAAATATTAATATTTTCTTAGGTAGTTTGCCTGTTTTGAAGCAGTTGCTGTTAATGCAATCATAGGTATTTTGAAACACAATTTTTTAAAAGTTCCCAATTGCCTGTAAGTTGGTCTAAAATCATGACCCCATTCACTTAAACAATGAGCTTCGTCAATAACGAAATATGAAAGTGTTTTTTTCTTTTGCATTTGAATTATGGTTTCCTATAAATTAAATTCACAATGAGAAAGATTAAAGAAATCGAAATCTTGAAATATCGTCTTCCCAATTAGCTTTTGAAATTATTTAGAAATTATTTATTCCTTATCATACGTGCAAATATGATAAGATATAAAATAATATAAATATTCTTTTCAACTAATAAAAGATCTAAAACCAGGAAAATACCTGAAAATGACGTTGTGCTCCCATTTCAGGAGTGACATACAATAATTTTATCTTTGGCGCATCTGATAGTAAATCTTTCATAATGGCATTTCTCTCTTTGCTGGAAGTAGTAGAGTTCAAAGAACAGGCATTTATTTTCTTACTCACCAAAAAGTCTATTTGATTCTGAAAAAATTAAATCACTATTCAAGTATTGTTTTCATTTAAATATATATATTTAAATATTTATTTTCATTCATGTATATTAATATCAATATTATGTATCAATATTAAGTGTCAATATTAGTAACATAAATATTATACACTCCGGAGCTGACATAAAAATCTGTAATTACTGATATAATTACTGATACTGGATCTATATGACTCATTTAATTTATGTTAATTTAAAGATATAAATTAATTTAAAGTAATCAAATGATATAAAAAAAGAATAACAATGAGTATATTTTAAGAATAACCCAAATTTATACAAATGTAAAGAAAATTGAAGTGACATTTTTGACAAAAAGATTTATAATTGAATAGATTCAATAGATCTACTATCAGCTCCAGAAAATAAAAGAAGTATTAACACTGTTTAACATTTTTTACAAAAATATTTATAACTATGTATATAATAAATTCATTATCAGTCCTGAATAAATACAAATAAGTCTGTAAGACTCATTTAATTTAATTAAAAGACAGTAATTAATTTATAAGAAAATGACAAGAAAAATAGATAATAATACATTTTAATAAAAGTGATCCAAATTTTACAGATGTAAAAAATTGAGTTGACATTTTTGACAGAGATAATTGAATAGATTCAATAGACTGTCTACTGACAATAGGCTGACTCTACTGTCAGCTCTAGAAAGTAAAAGAAGTATTAATAACGCTTCACTTTTTCTATTTCCAGATTTTAGTTTTTATATGAAAGACATATATAAAAAAATATCAATTAATAATGTACAAAAAATACCTTCATCAGAGCCAAAAGTGGTGAGAAGACAATTGCAACTTTCTCCTCTTTCATTATCGCTGGTAATTGAAAACAGAGAGATTTCCCAGAGCCCGTAGGCATGCATACAAATACATCTTGCTTTCCTAAAATCGTCAATGTTTTTGTAAACTGGCTTTTAATATTCCGAAATATTCCATCATGAAAGAAGAAAAAAAAAAACTGCATGGGAATAGAAGATATTACAGCTACTAAGAGAGATTATTCAAAAAGAATCAACATTTCGCAGAAACCTTTGTGAATAGTCGTAGTGGCCTGCTTCTGAATGTCATTTTTGAAATCGTCATAACCGAATTTCGACTTCAAGACGTTCAGCAACATGCTTTCTTATTACTCACTTTGATCTTTTTTAATAACAGAAAAAAAAGACAGACTTTACAACGTTGTATGATCGATCTAATTGTATTCAACAAGCACAAATATGTTCGTCAACATCACGCGCCACATGGATACAGATTTTACAGATCAACTGATTAGGCAGATCGAGTGCTACTCAAAGTCAGATTAGGTTAGCTTGATAAATGTTAAGTTAGGTTTCAAATGAAATACGTCTACTAGCGCCTCAATGTGCACGAAGCATGCAAATAGAGAACTATGTATCCATGAACATTTCTGGCGAGTAAAGTTAACTTTTCATGTGCAGCACACTGCGACAGATAAAATATTATGTGATTCAAATTTTTTATGAAGTGAAGTTCGTCATTTTACGAAATATTTTTAACCAATTAATAACATTTTGTTATCAGCAAAATTCTTAAAATTATTATATGAAAATTCTTAAAATTATATTTATAATATTTTTTATTTAAAAGATCATTAAATAATTATTATATATTCGATTGCCGATCTATAGTGAATCAATCGCAGTCAGTCAGCCTTATTAATTATAATTAAGTCATTCTGATTGGTTTTCAATTAGCAGTCGAGTTTATCTGTGCAGAATCGGTAGAATACGAACTTAAGCTCTTTACCAAATCTCTTCTTTTATATTTTTATAATATATATATATATATATATATATATATATATATATATATATATATATGTGTGTGTGTATACATATATTAAATGTAAATACTAAATAAATCGGTCTAATTCAATCCGTTTTCACTGAGCGCATCACGAGTCGCATCCTTACAAATTAACCAATGAAAACATCTCATCTTATAAGTAATCATAATTTCTCTCTCTCTCTCTCTTTCTTTTTCATGACGCGCGCGTGACGCGCTCAGTGGAAATGCACCCAACTTTAATCGAGAAAATGGCGCTATCTTGTGCGAGTAAGTATTTGTGGGAACATAAATCATGAATGAGTTATTTTTTTTATTTTGATACTATCCTTATGTGATGCCTACATTTACATGCAAGTTTATATGACGATACTTAACACAAAATTACGTTGTTGAAGAAATAAGAAATTTCATACCGGCACAGTCAGCAAACATAACCTAGTTTCGTTGTACATATAACGCGCATGAAGCATGAAGTATCGTTTTATCCTTGTTCGCAGAGTGTTAAAGAAGGATAAAATGCACATTATACAATGGAATGCAGCCTTAGAATATTCTAATGATTTAGTTCTATAATATACATATAATAATAAGATGATTTGTTAATAAAAAGAAAATTTTACGAAGGCATAATTACATTTATTATATCTTGTAGCTTATATAATTGTAAGTGCTTATTTATAATGTTTATGTATACATTAATATGTAAATGTATAAATGTATAACTTATGTATATAACTTATTATGTATATAACTTATTAATTCAATTAGTAATACTTATAAAAAAAATTATATTATATTATATATAAATTCATATATAATTTAAATCTTAATATAAAATTTCGAGACGTAATAAAGATTATTATAAATTTTTATAATTTTCAGTTTCTAATGAAGTACCAGAGCATCCAGTAATATCTCCTGTCTCTGGCTCAATATTTGAGAGACGTCTCATAGAAAAATATGTAACTGAAAATGGAGTAGATCCTATTAATGGCAAAGAACTTGCCATTGAACAACTTATTGATATCAAAGGTATTTTTAAACTTGTATTTTTTTACATAATTATTTTTATTTAATTTATAATTTTTTCTGTTATAGCAACTCCAATTGTCAAGCCCAAACCACCTAGTGCAACTTCTATTCCAGCAATATTAAAAATTATGCAAGATGAATGGGATGCTGTTATGTTGCATTCATTTACATTACGACAGCAGCTCCAGACTGCAAGACAGGAATTATCTCATGCTTTATATCAACATGACGCAGCTTGCCGTGTGATTGCTAGATTGACTAAGGAAGTTACTGCTGCTAGAGAGGCTCTTGCTACTCTCAAACCACAAGCTGGAATTGTTCAGGCTACAATCCCACAGCCAGTATGTTATCATTATTTGATTATTCTTGAATTTTTTTAAATTATAAATATTTAATATCTTAATTTATATTATATAGGTTTTATATATATATAATATATACGCATAAAAGCAAATATATTTTTCTATGTTATGTATATTATAAATTGTAAATATGTTTATAATTTTCTTAATAAGTTTCTTAATAAGTTATACTTCTTCTTTAGGCTGTGGCAGTAGAAGCTGGTGGCACAGCAACGCAACCAATGGAACAAGCTGGTATCACTGAAGATGTAATACAGAAACTTCAAGAGCGAGCAACTGTTCTTACTCAAGAGCGAAAAAGGCGTGGACGATCAGTACCAGAAGACCTTATGCCTCAGGACAGTATCCGGTCATTCCAAACTCTCGCATCACATCCTGTAAGCTTTTGTTAAGTTTTATAAAATTTTTTAAATTTACTATTCAGGATATATCACTATTAAGGATTTTTATAAATATATAATGTTATAAATATATAGGTTTAAATAAAGTCAGAACTGCATTAAAGAAATCTAATGGTATAATATACAATAACAATTATTATCTAATTCTAAAAATTTTTAAGAAATAAAAAAACATGAGTTAATTATTATTATTAATGTTAAAAATAATTATGTTAATTTTAGGGACTTCACTCTGCCAGTGTGCCTGGAATTTTGGCACTTGATATTCACAATGCAGATACTAGCAAGATTTTAACAGGTGGTGCTGATAAGAATGCTACTGTTTTTAACAAGGATACTGAGCAAGTAGTGGCAATCCTCAAAGGACACACAAAAAAAGTGCGCAATCAATATAAATTGTCGTTTTATTACTTCCTTAAACATACTAATTTTTTGAATTATCTTCTTAGGTTACACGAGTTATTTATCATCCAGAGGAGGATGTAGTGATGACCGCGTCACCCGATACTACAATTCGTGTGTGGAACGTTGCTACCAGTCAAACAACATTATTATTGAAAGCACACGATGCACCTGTGACTGGATTGTCTTTACATCCAACTGGCGATTATCTACTGAGTTCCTCTCTAGATCAACATTGGGCCTTTTCAGATATACGTACCGGCAGATTATTAACTAAAGTATGTTTTTAATTAACACACCATTATATTTAATTAGAAAGGTTATGGTATGATAAAAAAAAGTCCTACACACATTATGTTTGATTGTTTAAAGATTGCAGGACAAGCAGGACAACCATTGACAACTGCACAATTTCATCCTGATGGTTTGATTTTCGGCACTGGCACTGCGGATTCTCAAGTGAAAATCTGGGATTTAAAAGAACAATCTAATGTAGCAAACTTTCCGGGACACACTGGTCCAATCACGGCGATTAGTTTTTCCGAGAATGGATATTATTTGGCAACAGCTGCGGAAGATTCGTGCGTCAAGCTTTGGGATTTGCGTAAATTGAAGAACTTCAAAACATTACAGTTGGAGGAATCTTATGAAGTAAAGGATATTTGCTTTGATCAAAGTGGAACTTATTTGGCTGTGGCAGGAACGGATGTCAGGTAAAATGTTGAGCAATAATAAATTAAACTAGATCGCTATATGAATAAATCAAATAAAGAATGAAAGGACGAAGTCGAAATTATCTTATATCTTATCGAATTTATTAGTCCTTGATAGTTATTAATTATTCGAAAGTGTTGATACTAATAACTAATATAAAGAATTAATCATATACTAATTAAATTACTAAGTAAATTCCTATTAATAAAAGTCTTATATTAAACAAAATATCTTCAAAAATCTTACTTTCTCAATTACAATATCACATATTTTAATAATATTTTAATTTATTATTGTTTTAATAATTTAAATTTGCTATTAGATGTGTTAACATTGTATAATATAAGATTATATATGTAATTGTATTGTTTTAGGGTATATCTCTGTAAGCAATGGCAGGAATTGAAAGTCCTAAATGATCACACAGCCGCTGCCACTGGCGTCCGTTTCGGAAAGCATGCACAATATATTGCGTCTACTAGTATGGATAGAACATTAAAACTGTATGGATTATCATAAATATAGAAATATACTGACTATTATTTTTAATTGGATTAGAAGATTACTTTGTAAATGTCTAATCGATTCGATAAATATTGACTTAACTTTTTTTAAATGTTTCTTATGTTATTAAAGAGATATAAAAAGATTAAAATAAGTAATAAATAATGAATATTGATAATAAGTTCATAATGTTGTAAGGTCTATTTAATCTTTGCATTTTGGACAACGTAATCTTAAAAGAATCTTATGTAAATTAGGAATTTGTTATACTTTTTTCTTTCAAATGTGAATTGTAAAATGAGAATTTTTCAGCTAAACTATAAAAATTTTAAACGTTGCTAAACTATAAATTTTTACAAAAAATATATCATCTTTATGTGCAAATAAATGACAATTGTATAAACTTTGATTTTTAATCATTAAACCACATACGTGCATCTTATAGAAAATAAATATTTTATATAACATCTAAAGCGTTATTTTCTATATTTCTTTTAAGTAAAATTCTATAAAAAAGATCTAGTAAGTTATTAGTCTATCCACTGTTATTAATAGTAAATATTAAACAAAATTACATTAAAAAAATATCAATATGTAACTTTAAGAAATTTGAATGTTGAATAAATTAAACGAAACCACAAATGTCCCAAAAGTATTAAACCTTTATTAAGGCAACGTGGTGGAATCCCATTAAACAAGTTTTTTATCATAAAAATTCTATATAAATATACAAATATGCGCGCACGTACGAGTGTGTAAAATCACTTATCTGTTACGTGTAATAAACACATGTACGTCTTTAATGAACAAAGAAAAGAGTATTAGCTTCTGATTATACATATGTTATCTTTTAATTATGTATATACGTACAAAATAGCTCATACTGCTGATTATTTCGTAAAACTATAGGAAAATTTTTTATGTAGGCAATTATTATAAATACCAACTCACATGATATCTTATGAGTATTCTAATTATACAATAGTTCATAATCTTAACAGTGAAAATCATTTTTGACAGCTTGTAACTTAAAATTCTGTTTTTACTACTGTCATTAACTTTACTTAAAAACAGTCATAATACTTATATATGCATACACACACACACACACACACACACGCGCGCGCGCGCGCGCGCGCACACACACACACGCACGCACGCACGCACGCACATACATAGTCTACTATCAATCGCAACCATTTTATCTTTGTAGATTATCTCATGACATCGAAGAATCAAGGCACTTGCTTGCTATCTTTTTCGTATAGTTTTGTATCAGTATACAAATAAAATACATTCACACATTTTATAAATTACATAATACTTTAAATATCTAACAATTTTTCTAGTTTTAATATAATTACGTAACCGTGTAACACAAACAATTCTTTTTTTTATATTTAACACGAAAAATCGTGAAAAATCAAGTTATTTTTTATTATATTTGAAGTTGAAGATCATTTCGATTGTAGTACAAGATGAATTTTTGCAATTGTCTGAAAACTATGTATTTCTATAATTTGTCACTAAATACGAAAATAACAAAATTATAACAACTGGAGAAGAACAAAATGGTGAAAAATAAAATGCTATTATATGATGCTATTTATTTTAATCGCTTTCATTTTCGAATTCAGCCATAAATTTTACACAAAATTTTACAAAAATATATGATTTTTAGATAATCGCAAAATTATACTACGGTCAAAATGATCTTTAAGCCTTGAATGTGTATAAAAAACACAAATAACTTGATTTCGCTTTAATCTTTATTTTCACGCACATATCGATTTTTTTCATGTATAAAAAATGCTATCGCACAGTGTAATAACAATTACTGTAAAACGTACTCCAAAAGAGATTGAACGTCATTGCAACTGTTACAACTTTTCTATGAATAAGATACGTGTAAAGACGTATAGAAAATATCATTACTCTTGTTATAGATTATAGAATATTGATTTTGGAAGCCCTATTTCTAATGTCACGCATACATGCATACTAACACGCACGCACACATACATATTGAATTATAAAATTTAATAAAACTATGCAATTATTCGAGAAATCATACTTTTGGCATAATTCGCTGAACGTATTGTCTATATTACAAAATATGATAAACATCTCCCGGAAACTTATTACTCTTGAAAAATTTAAAAAAGGCGCGCATTATTACAGGCTAAGATACATCACGTTTCAGTATATGACAGATTAATACTCACTGTATATAAACGATCGAATGAAAAGATTAAGGTTGTAATGTTCTTAAACTTGACAATTTCAATTATTCAAATATAAAAAAAAAACAAAATATTGCTATAATTCCGAAGATAATTCATGAACAGAAAATTAATGTAACCTCTGTCAAAAATAATACTAAAATTTGTTTAGAGAAAAAATTCATTATTGTAATAATCACTCTATTCTCTTAACACCTCTGTATTCTTGATTTCTTAAGGCACGTTGTCACATATATGTACTTTTTAGTTTTTAATTAATTTTACAATTTTAGCAAATAAATATTCAGAAACACAATTCTTCAAGTAAAAGAAATTTTGTCATAAGATGTAATATTTATCACTTGAAACTGCGTGGTGTTCCACTAAAATACTTTGTATATTTTAATTTGAAAAACTCATCTTTGAAGAGGTCCGAATCTTTATCTTTAACATGTTTTCCTTATTTATTCACTAATTTACATATTATATACTAGATATACAAGATGTCTTCGAACGTTTTGGTGAGACTTTTTTGAGATTTTATAGGAAATTAAATTCTGAATAAAAAGTTTTCTATAAACATGAAAAATGCTTCCTTAAAAAATCAGTCCATTTTTACAAATATCAGAGAGAATACAATTTATAATAAAAAGTAAAATTGTACGAAAATTGTAGAGAATTCAATTATTTTTCAAATGATATTAAAATGATTTTAATACATTTCATAGGTTTTGAGATAATCAGTTTCAAATGTACAAAAAAGTGTTTTTTTCGGCTATTAATGAACTTTTTCAACTCTTCATATTTATGCTTTTATAGCCTTAGCTAAAGGTGAAAAAAAATAAAACATTCGAAGACACTCTATATAATTATATAATTATACGTAGAACAATAGATGATAAAAGTATCATTTGTCATTACTTATCTCTGGCGTGATCAACATTTTCATTCTGTATGTATTATTAAAATAAGAATGGGGTCGAAGGAAAAGATTAAAGTCAGTATTCATAGTCAATTCTCTTATAATCTATTTAAGATCATCTTAAGTGTATTGTTGAACTTGAGATATCATAAATCAATCACAAACTGTGTTAACATCTTAAGATATTATTTAAAATTTAAATGATCTTGAAATAAGACTATGAATATTGGCTTAAGAATAGAGAGATTTGGTCCCGACGAGTTAAGAATAGGTGAGAGAGATAGAGTTCAGCTGTACTAAAGATAAGAGCATTAGGAATGACATTGGGAATTCATCGAAGCACCAATTGTGTATAAGCAAAAGACTATCATCTTTGAGCAACTTCGAAATACTCTTATTAAGTATTCAATTTCAATATCTTCAATTCATCGCGAACTCTGGTCCAGTCTATTAAGAGATTTGTACAGATCTCTATAGTCTTTTCTCCTCTCCAATGATTATTTATTATGAATTTCGTTATTACTTCTCGTTAACAGTCGTAGTAAGAGCACTTACGTTATTATTGGATGTAACTTTCTGCTTGCTAGCTATGCTAGTTTTTTTCTCATCGAAATGCCGTTTACGATGCACTTTCATGTTGTCACGACGATTGAATTTTTTACCGCATTCCGGGCACGCGTGCGTCTTTTCTCCATGTACATGACGATGAGCAGCCAAATGACTCGCTTGTGCAAAACTCGCGCCGCATTCTTGACATATGTGTTTACGTAAACCCTCATGCTTTAACAAATGCTCATTAAGAAACGCTTTAGAAGCATAACGATTATTGCAAACATTGCACACAAACGGCTTAGGATTGGAGTGCTGCAGTACGTGCGCTTTATACTTGGAAGCGACTTTAAAAGTCTTGCCACATGTCTCACATGTATATGTGGTCGCATGGCGAGTTTTGATATGTTCGTTTAGCACCGATAGACTCGAATAAAGATTATAACAAAAGCGACAACGAAAATTACGTCGTTTTTTCATATGAACACTTGCGATATGGCCGAGTAATCGCGTGCGAAACGGGAAGACTTTGCCACAATATTCGCAGGCTAGATTTTGCGGTGGTAAATGCGACTTCATATGGATCTGTAATGAAACCTTGTGGTGATAACTCTGTTCACAGTCTGTACAACTGTACGGTCGTATACCCTTATGAACATTGTCATGTTCAGCTAGATAAAATTTGGATTTGAATCGTTTAGGACATTTGGGACATTGTATGGGTCTGGGATTAGTATGGGAGCATCGAATGTGCTTCATTACATCAGATTTGCAAACAAACTTGGCGTTGCAGACGACGCACGTATATTGCTTGATACCGAGATGTGTCTTCACATGAACTGTACACTTATCTCGGCGTTCATAGAATTTTCGACAGAGTTTGCATGCATAACCATTCTGTGTTCCATTTACCACGTGCTCCACGTTATCATCTACCTTAATCTCCTCGCCATCAATTTTAAAGAGCTCTTCTGGATTCTGTGTCGCTTCCAGTTGCTGTTCCAACTCCGCTAAATCTTTTAACTTTGCCACAGGACTATTGTTTTTCGACGACGTATTGCTAAGAATGCTATTGACAATACTGTTTACTTCTGTTCTGTTTTCGCTTTGCAACAAAGGTACGATTGCTGTATCGACTAGACAATAGCCCTGATCAGGAAAAACCCGTGCTCGCACCGTCGATACCTCATCATTTTGTTTCTTACACAGTTCCACAGTAAAGCTAATATCTTCGGCATCGTTATTCCGATTTCTTGTCTCTTTTACAGAAACGTCGATATCGGGAGAGCTAGAAACAATCGTCAATAATTTATTCAAAGCTGTAGTCGGTAACTGAATCGTCACCGATGAATCCTGTTGTTGCTGCTGCTTCGAACATTGTTTTTCTGTATTCTCATTATTGCTATTATTATTATTATTATTATTATTATTATTATTATTATTATTATTCACAGAACGATTATTGGTGTTAGTTTCCACATTGTTGTGACTCCTTAATCTATTTGCAATCGGAATCTTTTCGTTGTCCACCACAGATGAATCTGCGCTTTGCCTGCTTCTAAGCCAACGAGACGGTGATGATTCTGTACCTTGAGTCTGTACACTTTTTCCTGCATTTTCATCATTGCACTTGGAAACTTGTTGCTGCTGTTGTTGACTACGAAGGCTCCTTAAAATCTTCGTGGTATTTCTTTTTTTCTGCTGTTCCACTGAATCTTTGACTATGTCTTCGGTTTGATTGTTTCTAGTAGAATTAAGATCTTTTTCAATACTGTTGTTATTATCTGATGATGACGTACCCACCAGCAATGCTGATTCTTCATTTTTTACCTCTGTCTGGAGAGAAATCGAATTAGAAATGTAGAAGTAAGTAGCAGAACAAGCCTCTATTTTGATAACATGCATAAATTTAAAATCATTTGAGAAATTAAGCCTTTTTTGTTCAAATTTTAATAATATTATGATTCACACAAATATTTTATATTGATTTATTATTCATTTATAATAATTTTTCAATAATGAATAAAAGATACATAATAATTTTAATGCAAAAAAAATATTTGATAATACTGTATTAAAATTATACATTTTATTAATAAGTAAAAAAAAAGAAAAATATTTCGTGAAAGATCGCTTATAAATTGTTTAATTAAAGTTTAGGTTTAATTATATTTTTATTTAGTTATTTATATGTATTTTATTATTTCATAGAATTTGAATTTATACTAATATATTATGAAACTAATACAACATAGAAAAATTAATTATGATAAAAGAGTGATAGAGCATAAATAAAATATAAACAAAATAGAGACTTACAGACTCTGTTAATGGTGGAAGATTGTACTGATCACGTAACACCTGTTGGGTGCGCAGACATTCTTCTTGAAAATCACAAACAAATTCAAGTTTACCCAGACATTGAACACAGATCGCTTTGGGAAGAGGATCCTTTTCATCTATCTGTGATTCACAAACGGAAGTAACATAACAAATTAATAATCAAATTTTAAAAAGTAATATTTAAAATGTAATTACTCTGAAAATTATAATTATGATATACATATTTGAGAAAAATAAAAAATAAAATCTTAAGCTACATATAATTTTTATACTAATTCTTGTCACTTTTTCTATATAAAAAATTATAATAATTATAAAAAATATAAAAAATTTAACATAAATATAACTGCTCTACTCTATAGATGTAACAGTTTATGACATATCATTAAATTTTAATCCTCACTAAACTTAATAATATTCGATGACAACAATAAGCTTGGAATTGTTAACAAAGTTAAATTGATAATTTTCATAATTATAACGTTTATTATTCACAATTTTTAAAAAAAGTTCATTATTTTCTTTTCACAAAAAATTATTTGCACAAACATACAATAATCTTACAATTATATATACTTGTATATTTGAAAATTAATATAAATATTTTTTGTATATTTATTATTTTTCAAACAGCAATTTAATAAAAAATTCTGCAAGAATCTTGTTCAAAAATAATTTATGTAAAATATCTACTATTAGTTATAATATTAGAATAAGTATAAAAAAAAATCTTTTACTATTCTGAATGATATGCTAAAAAAGAATATTATTAACTATCAATATTTTGGTAAATATCTTTGTATTTTTTCTTAAAACTTAGATGTTTTAAGTCTAATCGACAATGTACTCATTTTGTGCCTTTGTTTTCTTACTTGTAATACATTTGTCCTGGAGCTAACAAACGTCATCATATTACAATGTCTCTTATGATTACTAAAGAAAAACATTATTTCATATAAAAATATTAAGACACAGACCGATAATCAAGGTCTGTTCTATACTAATACGGCATTTTTTGTTGTCACTATTATTGTAAAAATTATTGTGCTTATTGTTTTTGTATGATGTCTACTGCAAAATAGAATAAACTAACCTCTTTAATGTAATCTAACCTAAATTGTCAGCGTTGTATTTTAACGCGATGTTTCTTGTTTTCTTGTTACCAAGTTTTTTTCATTTTTTCTGTCGCCTGAGATAAAAATTGACGAACTTCAGAAGAGAGAAGAAGTATGTGAAAAGAAATGCAATTATAAATAAAACAGTGAAAAAGAAAAAAAAAGGCATGAAGGACAAGAAAAAGGAAGCAAAGGATCACAATGTAGATTAGACTTTAAAATTGTCATTAATTACAGATTATTGCAATATACTATTGATTAAAATTGTTTAATTTTTTAATAAAGAAAGAAGTGATGAAGATGAATAAATAAAAGAAACAAGACATTTCAACATCAGTCATACAAATCTTAGTGCTTTATTTTTTAATTATACTAAATGTCAAAAAACTGTTGAGTATTCAATTAAATTAATTATTAAAAAAATTGTAATTATCTTCTAGTATTTTGAAAAACATTGAAACCTATAAGCATTGCAAATAACAATTAATTATAGTTAGGATTTATTAGAATAAGATTTGTATTTCAAAAGTTTCGATATTCCTGATTTTGAGAAAAATGTTCCTTGCAATGATAAACATAAAGCATAAAGCAATATATAAATTACACAAAAAAATAAGATATGCTGCATATAAATATACACGTTATTTTGAAAAATTATTTAAACATTATGTATATAATATTTAAAACATTATATATATAATATATATATAATAAAAAAGAAAAAAACATTTTCTTTGTATCATTTTTTCCAACTCATACTCAGGTTAGAAAAGAGAATACTTATCAAGATTAAAAAATATATAACTCACCAAGATATTAATTTTTCTGTGAATCTTAAAACCAAGGTAACGTTTGATACCTTCCTCGCCGAAAACATCGATGTAGATTTTCTCGTACTGGCCGCAAAGCCTGCACATTTTCGCCTCCCCCTCTTCCACCACATCCATTCTTATGTATTCGTCAGTGCTTGCTTACATACACGTTTTACTATCGCAAGGTGGGAATCGATGGAAATCCACGCTTGTCGTTTCGTATCGCATAAGCAACGCTTCTTCCTCTATCCTTACTTTTACGAATTTGCTTGTTTTTTTTGTTTTTAAAAGAACACAACAAAATAAATGTCCTTATCGTTCGTGACGCCAGAATGTGAACCGAATACTACGAAGAAGGGGCGAAAATGGAGACAACTACACTGGCGTTACTACTTGCTATGACAATTCAACACAAGAGATTCTTGTGGATTCTCGGAGAGTAATCACATTTGAGCCAGACTTCAGTCACGTCTACAAACTGTTAAATACTAGCCAGACGTTTTCGATACCGCCATTTGTGGCGCCCTCACTGCATGACTATTGGTTCCTGGGGAGTCGATTGTGTATCTCAAAATGAGAGTGAAAATTGCAAAAGTGAGCTTTATATTCTTATTCATATACTCGTATTCATAGTCAGGCCTTATATTTAAGGCTTCCTTAAATTTATCCTTTAGATACATTTAGATACTCTACGAATTATTTCATTGGCTGCTGAGCATCTAAAGATAAATTTAAGAAAGCCTTAAGTACAAAGTATGAATATGGGTATAGAGTTCTAATTTATAAGGGAAGCGCGATTAGTGTTCTGATTGGTCATTGCTATTACGTGTTTAGCAGTCAATTGATGAATTATTTCTGTGTACTAAAAATGGCTGCTTAATGGATGATTGATGGATTTTGAGTGCTCTCCATTTGATGACACAAGTCGACACAAATTGACGATGCTATTTTTAGTACTTCTTTTAATATTTTTGCGACTAAAATTGGTTGCGCTTCTCTTATAAGATTCTAGCAACCGTAAAAATTGCAGCACAAACTTTTGCATAATGCTTAATGTACATAGTACATAAACGAATCAACTAATTAGAATGGCTGCGTTCAGCAGAACGCAACAATTTTGCAATTTTTTATGATTCTCTGCTGAGATTGGACCATTTTTCTTGATCTAAAAACTCAATTAGCGCGAAGAAAACTTCCAACAGTTGCAAAAATTTTGCTGCCATTCTTTTCTTTCCTCCTAGTCCATAAGAAAGAAGAATTTCGATTGGTTGATTCTCTTATGCACTATGCATTATGTTTTATGCAAGAGTCTGTGCTGTGGCCATAAAACGAGGAGCACAGATTCTTGCGCAATATGAAGCATAAGAAATAATAAAATATGAAGCATAAGAAAATCAACCAATTAGAGTGCTTTATTTCATGGAAAAAAAGAAAATGAAGGACTTCGATTGATACATTTTCTTATGCATTACGTGTTATGTGTTATGCAAGAGTCTGTGCTCCTCCCTTAAACGTATGCATAAAGAAAATTATCCAATCACATTTTACGTGTGTGTCTCTATAAAAAAAATGCAATTGGATAATTTTTTTTTATGTATACGCGTATGCGGCTTGTTTGGATATTTTCTAACCGACCTGCAGTGTGATTACGGCCTAAATAATATTATAATAAAACTAAATATGCATCAAAGTGATTGAATTAAAAAAAGCGATTAATTAAAAAGTAATTAATTAATAAAGTATTTATCTGCCGAGAAAATGAATATGATTGGTTGTTATTTATAGATTCTTTTTTTTAGGTTATTGGTTCTCGCTTTCAAAATTAATAGAAAGTCGATACGTCAACTTATCCAACCAATCGCAATTAATCGCTTGGCGAACAGATTTGAACGCGTCCAATTGCACAATGTAAACTAGGTCATTACTCGCTCATCAATCACATTTTTCGACACAGCGCCAGCGCGCCAATCGCTCTCTCCCGCTGGCTATGACGTCACCACAACGCCGGCGAATCGCGCGCTTTTGCGGCGATCCCACGGCTCATTTTAGGAACACGCTGACCACGCGCAACCCCACCCATCGCGCCGTGACAAATGCAACTTTTACTTCCGGCTGCGTACACGGCCATCGCGCTTGGCTTTCATCGAGTCCGTTTGTGCTCCGGTGGTGTTCACGCGACGTTCAAGTGCTGATCTTAGCAACATCTCTCCACATTCTTGCTCCTACGACTGTCATCTGCGCTCCGCAGTTCTATATCATCCGAGGGATCTCTTTTGTTTGTCGTATGTCCATCCAGAATCTCAACACATTCGGTGAGTGAAACGCGCTGAAAAAAACGCGCATTGTCGCACCCTCTTCCCCTCTTCTCTCCTCATCTCTATCCCATGTATATATCTTCCTGTTCTTTTTTTTTTCGCCGTCATCTCCCTCCTCGTATACGTTGTCCTTTGCGAACGAAGGCAATAAAACGCGGACACCATCGCTTTTAGGTACCCCCTTGAATTGAGCAAAATGGCGACGGGGTAGCTCTCGCCACTCGCGCGCGCTCTCGACCCTCTATGCTTTGCATCATCCTGCGCAATCCCGTTTATCCCGCGCTGGGAGCGTCCCACACGTCGCGCGATCTGATATCTCTCTCTTTCTCTCTCACTCACTCACTCATTCACTTATTCATCTATGTCTCCCTTCTGTCTCTGTGTTCGCAGACCCCTTTGCAGATGCAATCAAGGGTTCAGACGATGATGTCCAGGACGGCCTCGTTCATATAAGGATCCAGCAGCGGAATGGTCGCAAAACCTTAACAACGGTGCAAGGACTTTCCTCGGAATATGACTTGAAGAAAATCGTGAGAGCATGTAAAAAGGTGAGTGTTCAGTGTGCCATGCTTCCCCCTCCTAACATTGAGGGGAGGATCCCCTTCTCCGATCCTTTCTCTTGCCTTCATCGCCGTCATTTCTGCTTCCCTCTGTCCCTCTTCGCTGTTCCCCCACCATCGGCTGATTAGGCAGAACTCTAAAAATAAGTCTGATGCAAACAATCATGATGATACAGGCTGGACAGATGTAATTTTGCAAGTTCTTCTGGGAATGTGTGGCATGCGAGTGCATCTACAAGTGGTTTGACATATAGAGAAGTGTCTTTGTTTCAGTTTGAGAATATTGATTATCATCAATGATTTGGCTCTTTTTTGTAGTCGCTTTGTGTATTCACTGTTAAATTAATCATATGTAATATTAAAAATATCTAGTATTCTTAATTCAACGCTATTTATTGTTGAGTAAAATAATAAGAAAAAAATATCTTTTATACATTAAAGATTATATTTTTATACAACAGGTAATTCCAGAAACATAATTGCTCCAACTTGTCATTGTGTCAACTGAAATCGAATTTTTATAAATTGTAGCAAAATTAAAATAGTCAATGGAAAGAGACATGGTATTTTTTAAATAAAGTTTGTGTATCTTATTAAAAATAGTCATGTGCATTTACAATAATATTTTGGATGCATTTACTTTATACTATGTATAAGCATTATTTCATTCTTGTTGTCAAATATTAAACAAGAATATAATATGATGCTTATGAATGCTAAAGCATGAAATGTATTCTTTGTCATGTCAACTTATTAATGTTAATTTTTTAAAAAATTAACATTATTATAATTATTTAAAAAATGTATGTTACATTTTAATATTTACAATATTGCTATTTCTTGTAAATCATTAGAACTGTAATGGAAACGCTGTGACTATCCGTATCTCATTTTGATAACGGTATCTGCAAAGTTTTGAATACATTCCTTTGGGAGAGATAAAAGAACCCAACATTCTATGGAATTGAATTGTCTAGATAAGGTCGCTCCGAAGAATGCCTGCTTGATTTATCATTGCATTTTTATTTTCACAGGAGTTTGCCTGCAATGGGACAGTAATAGAGCACCCGGAGTACGGGGAGGTGCTGCAGCTGCAGGGGGACCAACGAGAGAATATATGCCAGTGGCTGACAAAGTCGGGTCTGGCAAAACCTGACCAGCTCAAAGTCCATGGTTTTTAATCAATTAACAACAACAGCAACAATTACCATCCATGCCACAACCCACAACAACAGCAGACAGCTCCCTCGTCAGCTCTACATGATCATCTCAAATTGAATCTGTATATCATTCACTAAACTTCTCGTGGGATATCCCGATTATACTTCACATCAACATTATAAATATATATATATATATATATATATATATATATATATATATATATATATATAT
>Ga0157364_1001736_pt1 | contig 19092 bp, 20 predicted proteins | sample AttsexASBM2_FD_111476 | JGI IMG/M metagenome (GOLD analysis project Ga0157364, IMG submission 111476) | Fungus gardens microbial communities from leaf cutter ant in Ribeirão Preto, State of São Paulo, Brazil - Atta sexdens ASBM2 | ecosystem: Host-associated > Fungi > Mycelium > Unclassified ...
AGGACTCTAATTTAGCAGAGACTCCTTGTCGAGTTCTCTTGTGAAATCCCCACTAGATATCCGCCTTCAGAGATTTACTCGTTGTGTGATCGTTGGACTTTGTGTCTAGTGGTTGCCACAACACACTGGTGCATTATAAATGTAACACCTTTTGTAAATGTGTTCTGTATTCTTTGAGTAGCAACCTTATGCTACAAGTTCACTTGTAACTTGTCTATGCAGAGGAATAACAGCTGTTCTTAAAACACTGTTTAGAGTAGAATGGTCTTCTTAGACCAAAATCAATACAAGTTAGTAGACAGATGAAGTAGTTAGTAAAATGTGTAGGCAGGATAAGAAAAGTGCCTGCTATCATATACTGAGATTTCGTCATCAGAATACGAGTCCGAGAACAAAACTAGCATAGGTTCCGCGCTTCCCCTAACCACACCACCACTACTACTACCAACTTTCAGAATGAGTCAACATGACTACCCTGCCATCATTATGTAGTTACAAGAATAGCTTGCAATACAGCACGCTCAAATACAAGCTTTGTTAGAAGGAGGAGTAGTAGTAGGAAGAGAAGTTAGAGAAGGACCAGAAAGAATGGCTAATTTGGATGTAGCAAAGCCACAATTGTTTGATAGGGCCTTATCAAAGGTCTCAGGTTTTGTTATAGGGTGCAAGTTATATATATAAGGAATAAGTTGGCAAGAGCAACAGTAAAAGAACAGGTGCAGTAGGTGTTGTCACATGTACAAAGAGAATCAGCTGATATCTGCAAGGAGAATGTGTTAGAAGATTTGGAAAAATGAATAATAGAATACAAGTCAGTGGGGGAGTTTTTAATGGCAATAAAGAAAGAGTTTGGGGGCAGAGATGAGAAATCGGTAAAGGTAGCGGAGTTAAAAAAGTTGGAGTAAGGAGGAAGGATAATGGAGGAATTTGTGCAAGAGTTTAAGAGGGCAGCTCAGGGAAGTGGATATAAAGGGAGGCCATTAATTGAAGAATTTAAGAGGGGAATAAATGGTGAGATCAGGAGGAAGCTAATGAAAACAGAAAGATCTCCCATAACTATAGGACAGTAGTATGAAAGAGCCATTGTCTTAGATAGGAATGGGAGAGAGAGTAGAAAAGAAGAAGAGAAACTAAGAGAAAAGAAGAAGAGCAATAGGGCATTGGCTCCAAAGTGGAACAATCAGGAGACACAGAGACAAATATTGCCACAACCACAAGTGTGGCAAAGGAGGCAGGAAATGCCTCCCCAGTAGGTGACAACAGGGCTCACTCTGATGGAGGGAGTTGAGAGAACGAATGTGGTGGTTGTGAGGGAGCAGGGGTAGAGAATGGAGGTACTAAGAAGGGACCACTATGTAATGGAAGTAGACAGAGGGAGAAATTGCTATGTCTGCAGAGGATTTGGACACATGGCCTGACACTATAAAAATAGGGGACAAAGAGGTAGGGTAGTAGAGAGGAGAAAACTAGAGTATGGAGAAAGGAAAGAGGGAAATTATGAATACTCAGACAATTTAAAAGGAGTGGAGAATCTAGAGTCCCTTGACTAGATTCTTATAACAAATTCAATATACTAGCTAGAGAAATAAAAGTTGGTACACCAGAATCAGAGAGAATTAAGAAGGAAGCAGAAGTAAGAAAAGTAGAAGGAGAAAAATTATTAAGAGAAGTAACAGTGAAGATAGGGTTGGAAAGAATAGATACACAGAAGGGGATAACAGTGGAAGCACTGTTGGATAGTGGAGCAACTGGGCTAGTTATGAGCTCAGAGTTTGCAAAAAGAACAAGGATTTAAACTGAAGAAGTTGGAAATACCGATATATGTGAGGAATGTGGATGGTTCACTCAATAAAGAAGGACCTATTGAACATACAGTAGAAGTAAACATTTATTATCAAGGACATAAGGAGAGAATGGAAATTAATGTTATTAGAGGGCAGAAGTGGATGGTGATTTTGGGAATGCTATGGCTAGCTTGCCACAATCCAGAAATAGATTGTAAGACAGGAGAGGCAAAGATGATGAGATGCCCAGAGGAGTGTGGAAAACAGTGGAGGCTGACACAAGGAAAATTAGGATGGCAGAAACAGAAGAAGGAAGAGGCAAAGGAGGAAGCAGGAAAGAAATGAGAAGAAAAAGAGAAAAAGAGGAAACAAAAGAAGGGGAAGATGATGGAAGTAAAGAAAGTAGCGGAAGAATGGGAAATATGGAATGAAGAAGAAGAAGTAGCAAGATCAGAAGAAGAAGCAAAGAAATTAGTTCCAGAGAAATTTCATATGTGGATCAAAGTCTTTGGCAAGAAAATGTCAGAGAGGATACCTACTTGAAAAGTCTAGAACTACACTATTGACTTGAAGGAAGGATTTATGCCAAGGAAGGGAAAGATGTATTCACTATCAAGAGAGGAGAGAGAGTAAGTAAGGGAGTTTGTCAAAGAGCAATTAAGAAAAGGGTACATCAGACCCTCAAAGTCGCCTAAAACAGTATCTGTATCCTTTGTAGGGAAAAAGGATGGGAAAAAGCAAATAGTACAAGATTATCAATACCTGAATGAGTGGATGGTGAAGAACAACTATCTATTGCCATTAATTTCAGATGTATTAAAAAACATTAGGACCAAGAAGATGTTTACAAAGATGGACCTGAGATGGGTTACAAAAATGTGAGGATTAAAGAGAGAGATGAGTGAAAGGCTGTATTCACAACACCTGAAGGATCTTTTGAGCCCATGGTTATGTTTTTTGGGTTAACAAATTCACCGGCCACTTTCTAGGCTATGATGAACGAGTTATTGAGAGATTTAATCAATATAGGAAAAGTAGCAGCGTTCATAGATGATGTAATAATAGGGATAGAGAGTGAAGAGGGACACAATGAATTAGTAGTGGAGATAGTGAAAAGGTTAGAGGAGAACGATTTATATGTAAAGCTGGAGAAATGTAAGTGGAAGGTTAGAGAGGTGGGATTTTTAGGGGTAGTAATAGGACCAGACAGGATAAAGATGGAAGAAGAGAAGGTAAAAGGAATATTGGAATGGCTGACACTGAAGTGTGTTAAAGAGGTGCAGAAATTCTTAGGATTGGCAAATTACTACTGCCAATTTATTGAGGGATTTGCATTGATAGCCAGACCTCTGCATGATCTGGTAAAGAAAGATCAAAAGTGGAATTGGACGAAAAGACAAGACAAGGCATTTAGAGAATTGAAAGAATGGTTTATAAAAGAACAGTGTTAGCAGCACCAGATTTAGACAAGAGAATGAGGATAGAGGTGGATGCATCCAACTATGCAACAGGTGGAGTTTTGTCAATGGAATGTAAGGATGGATTATGGAGGCTAGTAGCATTTCTCTCAAAATCTTTGAATGAAACTGAGAGAAACTATAAGATACATGATAAGAAAATGTTAGCGATCATAAGGGGTTTAGAAAACTAGAGACATTTATTGGAGAGCACCAAATTCAAGTTTGAGATCTGGACAGATCACATGAACTTAGAATATTTTATGAAGGCACAGAAATTGAATCATAGACAAACTCAATGGGCCTTATATCTGTCAAGATTCAATTTCACATTAAAGCATGTTTCAGGAATGAAGATAGGAAAGGCAGATGGACTTAGTAGGTGACCAGATTGGAAAATAGGTGTAGAAAAGGACAATGAGAATCAAGTATTTATTAAAGACAATTGTATTAGTAGATTAGAAGTAGTAATAAAAGGACCTGAAGTAGAAATAGTAGAAAAGATAAAAGGGACTAGGAGTAAGGGCAAAGATGTGGTTAGAGTAGTAGAGGAGATGAAAAAGGCAAAAGTAAAGGAACTATGAGGAAATGAGTGGCAGATAGAGGGAGATTTGGTGTTGAAGGAAGAAAAAGTGTATATACCAAAGGACAAAGGGTTAAGGACAGAGGTAATTTGATTACACCACGATGTACTGGCAGCAAGACATAGAGGTCAATGGAAGACAGTGAAATTGGTCACTAGAAACTATTGGTGGCCAGAAGTAACAAGGGATGTAGGAAGATACATAGAAGGATATGATTTGTGTCAAAGAATGAAGAATAGGATGGAGGAAATGGCAGGGAAGTTGAAGTTGAGTGAAGTGCCAAAAAAACCATAGATGCACATAATGGTGGATTTCATCACAAAATTACCAATAGTAGCCAGGAAAGATGCAATCCTGGTAGTCTGCAACAGATTGTCCAAAATGACACATTTTGTGGCAACTACAGAAGGAACATCGGCAGAAGGATTGGCAAGGTTGTTTAGGGACAATATATAGAAGCTGCACGGATTACCGGAGAGTGTGATATCGGACAGAGGTTCTCAATTTTCAGCAGAATTGATAAAAGAGTTAAATAGAATGTTGGGAATAGAGACGAGGTTATCAATGGTATTCCACCCACAGATGGATGGGCAGATGGAACAGATAAACCAAGAGTTGGAACAGTACTTGAGGTTCTTTGTAGATCATAGACAGAAGGAATGGCTGGAGTGGTTAGCATTGGCAGAGTTTGCAGTGAATAACAAGGTTCACATGACAACAAAGGTTTCACCTTTTATGGCAAACTATGGTAGGGAATTGAGAATGGGGGGCAATATAAGAAAGAGAGGGAAAGTAGAAAAAGTAACCAAATTTGTGGAAAGAATGAAGAAGGTTCATGAGGAAGTAGGAGTGGCATTAAAGAAGGCACAGGAGGATATGAAAAGACAAGTTGATAGGGGAAGGAAAGAAAGCAAAGCATGAAAAAAGGGAGATAGAGTGCTGTTGAGTACCAAAGACTTGGTATTTAAAGAGAGACTGGTGAAGAAACTGGTAGAGCGATATGTGGGTCCATATACAATTGAGGAAGTGGTATTCACTAATGTGGTCAAACTACAACTGCCAACCTCAATGAGGATTCATCTGGTTGTGAACATCAGTCAGATAGTACAGTACAAGGAACAAGTCAGAGGACAGAAAAAAGAAGAAGAAAAGCCAGTCGAAGTAGAAGAAGTCAAAGAATAGGAGGTAGAAAGAATATTAAATAAAAGAAAAATAAGAGGAGTAAAAAAGTACTTGATGCAATGGAAAGAATTTACAGTGGAACATAACTCTTGGGAAAAGAAAGAGGACTTAGAAAATGCAGAGGAGGCAGTGGAGGAATCTGAGGGAAGGATAAATACAGAGGTAAGGAAATAAGAAAAACTGAATATGGCAGAAGAAAGAGATTTCAGGAGGGGAGAATTACCTGGGAAAGTTACAGCAAAGATGTTGTATGGGTGAGGCGATGGAAAATTTGAGAAGGAGTACTTAAAAAAGCTGGAGAGGAACTGATGAAAAAGGAAGTCAGTTTCTTTGGAGAAGAAACCTTAAAGGGGGAGTAATATCAAGATCGCAAGAAGTGGACTTGTTTTTTTATTATTTTAATTTTATTTTTAATTTAATTTTATATTTTCTATTTATAGAACTTAGGGTTAGGATTGATGGTCACAGATCACAAAACATAGGGAAAGGTGTTGTAGCAACCACTCACCGGAACGGCACTTATAGTATGCTGACTTCAGCAAAGCTCTCAGTAGGCTATCTAGTAGTGGGAATTACAAGAGAACTCAACAAGGAGCCCTCGCTGCATTGCTCCTTTATTTATATAAATACAATGTGGTCCGTACTACAACAATATCTACCTGCCCTAATGTCCATGCATTATCCTCATGTCCTATTACTCATCCACCATACTTCTATCTCAAGGCTACCATACCATGTCCATGTGCCCTGACATCATACTCTCTTTAATCTCCATCACCATGTGTGCACCATGTGTACACCATGAGGAACCCATATCCCTTGATGTCACTCCTAACCCTAACTCTTTCTAGACTCTTCCCGATCCTTCTAGACTCTAAGTTCTTCTAGACTGCTCTAGACTATTCCAGCTTCTATCACATGACTTCCAGATCATGTGCTCTTCCTCCATTGTAGACTAATAATATTACTACTATTCTATGTCTGTCCTCTGTCCTAACCCTAACCCTATCTAAAGTTTGTCTATATTCTCGTCTTATAACAAAAGGGATAGAAGGTCTTAGAAGAGGTGATGTCATACAACATGTACACTGCATATTGGCCTCATACCTAACACATGGTCATTTTGTTATGATCTTAAATTCTTAGAGTGGGATAAAAGAACAAACTCTTGTATTAGAGTAAACACAAGAGAACTTGATAAAGAGCTCTTTACAAACTAGTCTACCTTTTATACTCCTACTGATGGTCTGTGCTTACTACTGTGCACCCTACCCTAAATGACCATGTATAGAGCATGAGGCCAACATGTGGTGTCCATGTTGTATGATATTATTTTGTTCTAGAACCTTCTACTTTCTTTTCCTTAGTCCCGTAATTAATGTTGTGACCATCCCATTAGATGTGACTGATGTGACTGTGTGACCAATCACTTCTAACCCTAATCCCAGAGTTCTAAAAATAGAAGAATGAAAAATAAATCAAAACAAAAATTAAAATTAAAATTAAAATTAAAAAGAAATTAAGTCCACTTTTTTGTACTCTTGACACATTTAGGATAGGGTGCACAGTAGTTAGCACAAACCATCTAAATAGGTACATAAGGTAGACTACTTTGTAAAGGGCTCTCTATTAAGTTCTCTTGTGTAAACCCTATACAAGGTTCTTTCTTTTAACCAATTCTAAAGTTTTAAGTTCATAACATGATGGGCTAGCCACAGCATTCTTAAGATTATACTCCACTTCTGCCTACCAATCACATCTATCTCTATTTTTTTCTATGCTTCTGATAATAAATATTTATCTTCACAGTGTCTTATACCAGCCCCTTGTTAGGAACAGACCAGCCACTGAACCAGTTATGCTAAAAGTGTGCAATGTCAAGCTTAGCTTTGACATCTGGCTAGTACTATATATGTACTTCATACTATACTCCTAATAGTAATGTCAAGTTCACAAATGGTGGACTTAGTTCCTCTCTATTTTATTTTTCATTTTAATTTTATTTTAATTTTATTTTCTTATTTTTCTATTTTTAGAACAGCTAGGGTTAGGGTCAGAAGTGATCAGTCACAGTGTCACATCAGTCATAATCTGATGGTGTGGTCACAATATTGGTCACAAGATTTGGGAGAACGAAGTAGAAGGTTCTAGAACAAATGATGTCATATAATATGGATACCACATGTTGACCTCATGTTCTACACATGGTCATTTAGGGTAGGGTGCACAGTAGTAAGCACAGACCATCAGTAGTAGTATAAAAGGTAGACTAGTTTGTAAAGAGATCTCTATCAAGTTCTCTTGTGTTACTCAATACAAGAGTTGTTCTTTTATCTTACTCTAAGGACTTAAGATCATAACAGTATTCCCATCATGAAAGATGAAATATCCAGATTGTTGCATCACCACCATGAGGGTATGTTGCAGGGAAGGTAGCTGCCATAGAAGGTGGACTTGTAGATTAGATATTGGTAAGGTAATATCACCATGATGATGTATACTCCAGTTGGGTAGACTTAGTATATAACAAGGGAATGGGATCTTCTTCTGTTTCTTTACCTGCTCCTGATACTTTACTATCCTACTCACATTAACTACAAGATGTATTTTTAACAATACTGGCAATTCCAACTCTACCACATTCTCTGATATTATTTTCTTGATTTTATATGATCTAATATATTTCTCTGTCAACTTCTTCATCAACCTACATTATCTGTAGTATGAAGTTCTTTTTACTTATCAACATCCTATTATCTACCTTATACTCTACTACTTTCTTTCTATTTCTATCTGCATATTTTTTCATTTCTTTTTGTGATTTTTTCAATGCTGCCTTCACTTCCTCATGTATTTCCTTCATCTCCTTCACAAACTCTTCTGCCTTTGCATGCTTTCCATTTTTTCTTATCTCAAAGCCCATCCTTGGTTCCCTTTCATAGTTGACTATAAACAGTGATGACTTTGTTGCTATGTGTATCTTGTTGTTAAAGGCAAACTCTTTAGTTGCCAACCATTCTGACCAATTGTTTTGTCTGTGATTAATATACATTCTTAAATACTGTTCAAACCCCTAGTTTGTCCTCTCCATCTGTCTATCTGTCTATGGATAAAAAGCTGTAGATAGCTTCTATCCCTAACATCTTATTCAACTCCTTTATCAATCTTGATGCAAACTGTGGTTCTCTATCCAATAATGCAACTTTCACACATTATCCCTGAACAACTTCACTAATCCTTTCACCATTATTTTTCTATTGTTGCAATAAAATGCAACATTTCTAAAAACCTATTACAAACTATCAAAATTAAATCATAGCCTCTTGATACTGATAACTTCATAATAAAGTCCACTAATATGTGCTACTAAAGTCTTTCTGGTATTACATTTGGTCTCAATTTTCCTACTGGCATCTCCACTCTATTCTTTATTCTCTAGCACTGATTGCATCTCTCCATAGTAACTCCTAGCCACTAGTAATTTCTAGTGACCAACTCTACTGTCTTCTACTGTCTTCTATATTCTGATATTAGTATATTGTGATGAAGCTGAATAATCTCTAACCTTAACTTCTTATCTCTTGGAACATACACCTTTTCCTCTTTCAACACTAACTCATCCTCTATTTGCTACTTATTATTTCACAATATCTTAACTTCTGCCTTCTTCATTTCTTCTATTGCTTTTACCACCTTATCATCTTTTGCTTCTGACTTTTTAATTTTCTCAATAATCTCTTCTTCAGCTCCTTCAATCAACAACTGTTCTTTCTCCATCACTCTAATCTCTAACCATTCTTTTTTCAACATTATTTGATTTTCATTATCTTTTTCCACACCTTCTTCCCAATCTGCTCCCCTACTCAAACTGTCTGCTTATCCCATACTCTTGCTAGCCACATGTTTTAAGGCAAAATCAAATCTTGATAAATATAAGGCCTATCCAGTCTACTTTCAATTTAACATCTGTATTTTTATAAAATACTCTAAGTTCTTGTGATTGGTCCAAATTTTGAACAGACTCTTAGTGCCTTCTAAGAAATGCCTTTATGCATTTAATCATCTGATGATAGCTAACATCTCTTTATTGTAAATTTCATAATTTCTTTTGGCCTCATTCAACGATTTAGAAATATAGACCACTGGCCTCTAGTTTTTATCTTAATATTTCATTGACAATACTTCTCCTATACCAAAGTCTGACATATCTGCCTCTACTCTCATCTCTCTATCCAGATCTGGTATTACCAAGACTAGCTCTACTGTAAATCTTCTCTTCAACTCCTCAAATTGTCACAAACTTCATTCAGCTTGTATCTTCACAACTAGTGGACCGATTTTCACAAACTAAGTTGTGCTGGAAAGCCTCAAATGAGGGCTATCCGCACATATGTGGAATGTACAAAAGCAACAATAAATGACAGATATCAGGCCATCAGTAGCTGTAAAAGCTTCATTTGCTAATATCTCATGAACAGCTGAACGGATTTGCACAATTGAACTTGCATTGGGAAGTGCTCATCAATCCATTTCCAAAAATTTATGATGCATCTCAAATCAATAAGTAATGGTAGAGATACAAGCATATCAATATAGTGACATAATTAGTTATCTTCTAAAATTAGCCTAACAGCTGTTATGACAGATGACAGCTCCTATCAGGTATGAGTTTTGATCATGTGATGACAACAGCTTGCACATAGACCATCACTTATTTGTATATACCTCTGTGTCTGAGGGCTAGACCTCAGACTTAACAACGTCAATTATTCCTGTTGATACTTTTCATCATCTGTCAATTATCATATCCTTATACTGAACCTCTAAAACACTATTCAGCTCAGGTATCACAACTAGTGAGTATCTTATTTGTGATACAAATGCTCTCTACTGTCTCTCTCTCCAATTTCACATCATATCTTTCTTTGCTATCTCATGCAAAGATTTTGCTAATCTTGTGAAATTTTTGACAAATTGTTTATAATAATTTGTCAACTCCAAAAACTTTTACACATCCTTTACACTCTTTGGCACTGGCCAATCCACTACTCCTTAAACTTTTTCTTTTTCCATCCTTACTTTATCTAGCCTTATTATCACTCCCAAAAATCTAACCTTTCTAACTTTCCACACATATTTCTCTGGCTTCACAAATAAATTATTTTCCACCATTCTCCTCAACACCTCTTCTATAATTTTATCATGTTCTTCTTTTGTCTTTGTTCCTATCATCACATCATCAATAAATGCTGCTATATCTCCTACTTCTATTATATCTCTAAGCAAGTCATTTATCACTACCTGAAACATTGCTGGTGAGTTTGTTAACCCAAAGAACATTACTGTTGGCTTGAAAGTCCCTTCTGGTGTAGATAATACTGTTCTCCACTCATCTCCTTCCTTAATCCTTAGGTTATTATACCCCTACCATAAATCCATCTTTGTGAACTTCTTCTTCCCAATACTATCTATTAGATCTGAAATCAGTGGTAACAGATAGTTATTCTTGATTGTCCAACTGTTTAAGTATTGATAGTCCTGTACCATCCTCTTCTTACCATCCTTCTTCAGCACAAAGAACACTAGTGATGCCTATGGTGATTTCAATGGCTTAATATATTCTTTTCTTAACTTTTATGAACTCCTGCACTTCTTCTCTCTCTATTCTTAACAATGGGTATATCTTCTCTTTTTTCAGTACAAATTCTTCTCTGAGATCTTAATATGATCCTAGGTCTTCCTTGTTGGCATCCTCTCTGACTCTTTCTTCTCAAACATCTTCAAATATTTATGGAACCATTTTGGAACTATTTCCTCCACTGTCCTAATATCAATCAAATCTTCTTCTTTATCTTTCTTTTTCTCTATTACTCTTACTATTTCCATCTCTTCTTCAACTATCAGTTTCCTAAACTCTCCCTTCTTCTCTTGTTCTCTCTTTTTCTTCTTTATCTTCTGTTTCTGCTATCCCAACTTCATTTGTCTCCCTGTCCTCCATTTTTTTCTACACTTATCTAGACATCTCATTATCTGTACTTCTCCTATTCTCCAATTTATCTCTGGATTGTGGTGTGCTAGCCATGTGTTCCTAATATTCCACTTCTAACCTTCTATCACATCTATTAATGTTCTCTCCTTGTGTCCTCTGAAAAATAATTTTACTTCCACTATATCCATAATTGGTCCTGTAAAGTTCATTGTTTCATCTATATTCCTCACAAAAATTGGCCTCTCCAGCTTCTTCCTCTTAAACTTATACTTTTTTGTAAATTCTTCACTCATCACCAATCCTGTTGTACCACTATCTAACAATGTCTCCACTACAATTACTTTTTCCTCCTCTTGTTTCAACCCTATTTTTACCATAACTTCTCTTAATAACTTCTCCTTCTTCTTTCCACTGTCTTCCTTCTTTTCAACTCCTGTTTTTCTTACTTCTACTGTTTTTTCTTTCTTCAATTTTTCCTCCCTCAAAATTGTTCTTCTATCTTTTATTTCCTCTTTTTCACTTCCTTCTCCTCTTTGCATCACTCTACTTCTTAATATTGAGGGCATTGATACTGATCTCTCTTTTCCCACATTCCTACAATGATAGGCAATATGCCCAAATTCTCTACAACCAAAACATTTCCTTTCTTCTATTGCTCTCTGTCTATTTTCTTCTCTTTTTCTTTCCTACATTTCCTGTTGTCTCCACTTCTTTTTTGCTCTTCTCTCTTCTCTTATCCTTATTTTCTCTACTCTTCTCCATTCATTGTCTGCCCTCTTTCTTTCTTCTTCCTCTCTCTCTCTCTTCTTATTTTCTGCTCTTCCTCTTCCCACATTTTCTCATTTTCTTTTCTTTTCTATTCTCTCTCTTGCTATCTCCTTCTTTTGTAATCTTTTGCCACCTGCAACTCTAATATTTGTCCTTGTAAATTTAATAACATCACATTGTTCTCCATTATCTACTTCAACAATCTTGTCACTTCCTCCTCTCCTACATTTCTAATCAATCCTTCCATGTTCATCTGGCTAATATCAACAATACTACTTGTTACTATGGTGTTTGACAATAGAAAACAACTTCCAAAAATGTTCCTTTTTCAAACCTTTTCCTCTGTAAGTGCTAGCTAGTATTCTTCTTATTCAATCTTACACTGTCTACTGACTACTTATCCTACTGCCTTACTGACTACTGTCCTAATCAAACTATTACACTATTATCCATAAGAAGGGAATTCCTAGTCTAAGCACTCTTTAATGGACAATGCTACTGCTTTATATGGACAGGTTATAAAAGAACCCATAGCACAAGCTTTTTACACAAATATGACTATCTACTATGTCCACAAAAGATAATACATCTAAAATATGCTAGTAGGCTACAGTGAAAATAAATAACTAGGCTTTCCCTGTCTAACTAGTGTAAATTTTAAGCCTAAGGCCTAGCTCTAATCCTTTTGACTAAGAAACATGTTGTTTCTCAGTTAAGAATGAAATAAGAGTAAATAAAAGTAATAGAAGTCTGTATGATGTAGAGCTGTCATATGCAAGTCCACCTATCCGGAAAACTACATCCCCGCGGTGATGCCACCTCTGACACATACAAGCCCGCCTTCCACAGCGGCCACCTTTCTCGCAACATGTCTTATGGCAGTGCTGCAACCCTCCGGATATTCCGTCTTCTATAATGGAGATACTCTTATTCAACTCAGTCTTCTATGACGGAGTTGCTCCTGTCAGTGTCTCAACACTGAAACCTCCGCTCAGGGCAATAGGCGTTTTACCACTGAAATCCCGAACATCTTCTATACTCTCTGTTTGTATATAAGACTAGTAGTTATACTGTAATTTGCTAGTCTGATAATCGACGAAGATAATCTCTTATTGAACTCGATCTCTGGTATTCAACGGCGACACACCATTCAGCACTCACTTCCACTCGGACTTCCTCTCCTTCATCTGAAGTTGCGACCATGCGGCAGACAGACGGTGCAGCACATAAGCTGAAGCCAAGATCGTTCCACAAGTCCGCTCATCTCTGAGTCTATCCTGCGGACTTCCACCCCGGTGTGAACTGCGCCTGACAAGAGCCCCTGAAGAATAGTTGAGTTATACTATTGTACTAATCACTAGTTTAAGAATAACCAATAGACCACTAGGTAAACAAGATAGTATTTCATAAGAATTACAAGAGAACTTGACAAGGAGTTTCTGATGGATTTCTATCCTATTTATACTATACATACATAGTCTGCACTAATAATAAATAACCTTGCTCTAAAGTCCATATATTGTTCATGAGATAAACATGTTATTAGTATACTTCTTAATATTATCCTTTTAGCCTCTTCTTCCAGGATTTAGACCTATGACCTTACATCATGTGATATGTCATGTGACTGAAGTTATGTACCTTGTCATTGTCCAAGAAAAAAAAAGGAAAATTAAAAGAAAAGAAATATTAAATTGAGAAAAATAGATAAAAAAAAGAAAATATTAGTGTCCAAGCACACTATAACATTGGCCTTATGGAAAACACATGTACTTTAGGGTAGGTTAGTTGTAGTGTGTATACAAACCATGATCTATAGTATATAAGATAGACTAGTTTGTACTTAGGACTCTATTGAGTTCTTTTATATTACTTAATACAAAAGTTGTCTTTTATCTTTACTCAAAGATCTAAGTTTAACAGAAAATGAGAAATATAAAATAAAATAAAGGAAAATAAAATAAAATCAAGTCCATTTTTCATAGCTCTGACAAAGAAGAGATCAAGCTATTGATTTAGAAATCTAATGGTTTACTAATCAACTTGTAATAAGGCACTTTGCAAAGTTTGAATATATTTGGTAAAGATTTGAGCTCAAAATTGCAGCTAAAATATTGAAATAGAAATATATGAGTAAAGAGATCTGAAAAGAACATGTATTTGAAGGCTGTTAGAGATTGTAGCCTACAACCTGTTGAAAATTCAAGAGCTACCTAATAAACTGTAAACAACTGTTAATAACCAAGAGTCATAAAACATGTAATCATGTGATGTACTAGCTAATTGAGATGCAATCCTAATACTAAGTTCATAGTAACTATAATTAGACTGATAAGATCACTTCTAACAACATCTGATTATTGAGACTAGAAACTAGATATTTCATGAGCTCAAGCATAGTAAGCTTTGATACTCTTAATTTCAATGTTCTCCCTTTGAGTATTTCTCAATCTTTTGGTAGCAAGTATGCAGACCTTTACATTAAGTTAGAATGGAGATATGTTCTGTTATAATTTACAGATAACTAATATCTGATATCTCTTAAGCTTTTCTCTTCTTCAAATAGCTTTATCAAATAAATTTTTCTACAGGAGTACCAGCAAATATAATCTTGTTTAATACAATAGAGACCTTACTTCTGGGCCTTCTTGTTTTTGCTAGAAATTAGGCCATAAGAACAACCTTGCCTGGTACATTATGAGTTTGCAAAGTGGCCTTGAGAGCCAAGATGATGCCTATGCTGCTGATAGCAATGAGGTTATGATTACAAGCATGACCCATGCCCTGGAGAGCATCCATTTCAGCATTGATACCAATTGTTCTGCTACCTTTAAGATGCTGAAACTTACCATGCCAGATGGTTTCGAGGCCAAGATAATGAGGGATTACTTGGAAGCCATAGAATTGCGTAAAGGAGATAAGGAGATCATAGGTGTAGTTTTTGTGAAACATGAGCTCTGGATGTTCTGAGGAAGATCAGCCAAAATCGAGAGAACTAGGAGACAGTGTGCACTATAGATAAAAAGACTAAGCTGGCATAGAGCAGAGCTGTATACATTGAGCATGCATTCAATGGTGACTAGGATATTGTTAGCCTTGTTCTCAGAGTACAAAGGAGGTGCTGAATTGTAGTCATTATACCCTGGGCCTTTCTGGTGCAGAAATAAAATATCAAAGTTGTTATAAGATGAAAGTGTGGACAGACTTTGGTAGAGTTAGGGTTAGAACAGAAATAGGACAGTAGTATTATTATTAGTCTACAACAGGAGAAGTGCACGTGACCTGGAAGTCATGTGAGATGATGTCATAAGCCTAGAGCAATCTAGAAGGGTCTACAAGGCTAGAAGAGCCTAGACAATAACGTTAGAGAGTATGTACACCACATTGCTACCACATGTAGAACACATGGACGTTAGGGCAGGATGCACAGTCTTACACAGTCACTGCAGAGTAGACATGAGGTAGACACATTGTTGTAGCACGGACCACTTGTAACTTATATAAATAGGGTAGCAATGCAGCGAGGGCTCCTTGTTGAGTTCTCTTGTAATCCCCACTACTAGATAGCCTACTGAGAGCTTTGCTGAAGTCAGCATACTACAAGTGCCATTCCGGCGAGTGGTTGCTACAACAAAAGTAGCCTGGAAGAAACATAGTTCTATATCCAAGATAATGAAGTGGTGAGAAAAAAGGGCCTAACCAGGAATTGAACCTGGAACCTCCTTGAAATAAAACCTAAACATAAGTCTAACAACTGCCTAAATGAGGAATCATACTAATAGACCAATGTTGTTTTCTCTATAGCTATTACAGCTTCCTATATTGCTTATATAATTCTAGTAGTTGTTTGTTACATTAGAGAAAGTGTATTGGAAGTGAATTTAAGTCCAGATCTTTTAATTTGGAAATATTTGTATGTACCTTATCCCTCTCAAGCTTTGATATAATTAGACTTATTATTCCTTTCAGAATCTTCTTGTTGTTATCTTATTTGTACTATACATGACTATCATTACCATTATTACTCTCTTTTCTATAACACTATCTACTAGCACCATGGAAATAAATTACATAGTAGTTGTAATTAGCAGAGTGTGTATAATCCGGTTCTATTTCCTGAAATACAGTGGAGTTTATTGGTTTGTGAGTTCCATACAGAATATTGATGTTGATATCTCAACATCAGGAGTTAAGTAGAAAGGTGGTGAATTGGAATTACAAATAGGATATTGAATTACTGGTGTAAAAATATGACATATCAACCTATAATTGCACATCCTTGTTTAATTCTTAATTTGTAATGAATATTGAGTTGTTTAGTGAAAACATGATTTTCTTATTGAAGAGAAATGAAGAGTGATGTATTTCTTAGGCACTCTGGGAAGTATCTCATCAACCTCTTGACTTCATTAAATATATTAAAGAGTAAATACTTAGTGCTGATTTCAAGAAAGAGACAAAGAAAATATTTATTAAGCTAGTGAATTATTATCTAAGGTTGATAGAACCTACAAACTGTACTCTAATTTAATATAGCTTGCTCTTTAACCTTAGTTTGCTCAAATACTGGTCTGTAGTAAAGAATAATAAATATATTAGAGGGTTTTGGAATATATAACATGACTGAGATGGGTATTCCTGTCAGATATAGTAATAGAGGCCAAGCAGAAAAGAAATTATGCTAGGATGCAACAAGAACTAGGCAACACTAGTCTTAACTGCATGTTCAAGAATTCAAAGGGGACAATATCAGTATTCAAAATTGAGAGAAGAGATAGAAACAATAATATAAGAGAAAATAAATATCTACTTGCAAACATACTTCTGAATAGTAAACCATACACTGTGTAACAAGCTTCCTGAAAAACTCTGGTGAATAGATTGTGAAGCTCCTTAAAAGTCTACAACAATACTATTCATTCCAAGTAATATACTCAAAGATATCTCTCAAGTTGAATTTTATAACTGATGATACTAACTGATACTTATTTTGCCAGCCTTTTCTAAATTGCTAGAACTCTCTGAAACTTGCCTCGAAGTAAAAACTAGGTACTAATGATGCTCACGCAAGAAATAACAATTAAACTGCTTATGAGTAGGAGAATTTAAATAAGAGTTCTTTTTCTTGCTTCTCTCTACTTATAGCTTATATATTAGTCTAAAAATATAAGAAATAAAAACTAAGAATATAACCTATAACAATTGAGATGGTTTTCTAAGATCTTGGAAGCACATAGTCTCTCCTCTATTCTCTACTTAATATCAGCCTTAATTTATTCTATTTCTTTTTTATTTTATTTCATCTAGTGAGTTTCTTTTATTTTTATTTTTTGACTTAGACAAAAGTGTGATATGACAGTCACAGTCACACAATCATGTGACACAGAAAATATCATAGCAAATTCTGGAACAAATGATATTATACAACATGATAACAACATATTAGCCTTATGACAAGTATATGTACTTTAGAATAGGATAGTTGTAATATGTGCACAGACCATGGTCTGTAGTATATAAGGTAGACTAGTTTGTACTTGGAACTCTATTGAGTTTTTTTGTATTACTCAATATGGAAGTAGTCTTTTGTTTTTATTCTAAAACTTAAGTCATAACATTAAAACTTAATAGTCTTTCCTGAGACTGCTTAATACTGAGCCCTCTCTGCTTTCTTATTCTCTTATCATCCTCAACTGAAGGCAACACTACCTTTAGTTAAGAAGAATTGCTAGACTCTAGGTGTAAAAGGTATATTAGCTAAACAGGGGAAGCTTAGCTGTTTGGTTATACCAAAGCCTACTAGTACAGTTAAATATATTACCTTATGTGAACATGCTCTATAATTTTTTATTTATCACTTCTGTGCTGCTGGTCCCCTTGTGATCAGTACATATAGAAGAATAACAAGTGTTCTTAAGACTTTATCTAAAGTAGAATAGTCTTTTTAGACTAAAATCATTTAAATTTTTCTTAAGGCAGTAGTTGGTAGCTTAAGTAGTCAATAGATAGTGCAAGATAGAACAAGAAGAGGGCCTACTAGCACTTACAGAAATTGTTTCAAGTAATACTAGCTCCTCTTTTTTACTACTCTATATGTTAGGATTGAGAAAAGTAGACTTAGTTTCTCTTTATTTTATTTCTCATTTTTATTTTATTTTCAATTTATTTTCAATTTTTTCATTTTTAAAAACTTAGGGTTAGGGGTTAGACACACGAATACAAGAAGAAGACAGAGAAGAATAACATTATACAACATGTACAATATATGTTGGCCTTAAGGTGCATATATGGCAGTTTAGGGTAGGCTAGAGGGACTTAGCATGGACCATGGGCCTTTAGTATATAAGGTAGACAGTCCTGTAAAGAGTTCTCTATCGAGTTCTTTTGTGTAAATCCTATACAAGGTTCTTTCTTTTGTCTAGCTTTGGGGAATTAAGTTCATAACACTATACATCTTCACTGTCTATACCATTACTACTACTACTACTACTACTACTATCACCATCACTAATTGATTCCTCCCCTTTCTATAATAACATGAGTCAACTCAATGTTAATCAAATTTTAGAGCAAATAAGGGTACAACAGGAGTAAATAGCAGCTTTGCAGGCTATAATAGTAGAAGGAAGAAGAAGAGAAATAGCAGAGTCTAATGTAGAGTGTATAAAATATACTGGAGGAATGTTCTCAGGCCCTAAAACTATGATATGCAGCAATCACATTACTATAAAAGAGTTTGATTATTCCTATTGAAAAAGGAAACCTACTCTGGACATTATAGAAAAGATTACAAAATGGGGAGCCTGTGAAGATATAACAGATGTAAGAACCTTCTTAGGGATAGTTGTATAGTATTGGAATCATATCCCTAACTTTATAACAGTAGTAGATCCATTTTATAAAGTAGTCAAGAAAGATGTGTTTTTTGAATAGGAACTGGCCTAAGAAAATATGCAGTCAGATTTAAAGATGTTGATAGAAAGTTGTTTTCACACTTAGAATCTCAAGTTCCCTAGTGAGCAGCTAGTTGTTTTAGTAGCTGACACCTCTTAGAGGGCAGTAAGATACTATATTTACTAGCAGGATAAGAGCAAGCCTAGAAAAATACACTACATGAAGTTCAATTTACTATTAATGAATCCTAGAAAACAGATATATTCTCAACTAATATTAAGCATAGTTTGCACTTGAAGGTGAAAGTCTGTAGAGTTGGCTTGGACATGCACAGAGTGTAGAAACTTCATGCAATGAGCTCAGTAATGCAGACTTGCCAGAACAACCTTGGCCTCAACTTATGTGTTGTGCCTCCTACAAGTCACATGGTTGCA
>Ga0157364_1001737_pt1 | contig 19082 bp, 6 predicted proteins | sample AttsexASBM2_FD_111476 | JGI IMG/M metagenome (GOLD analysis project Ga0157364, IMG submission 111476) | Fungus gardens microbial communities from leaf cutter ant in Ribeirão Preto, State of São Paulo, Brazil - Atta sexdens ASBM2 | ecosystem: Host-associated > Fungi > Mycelium > Unclassified ...
AACTTTATGCGTAATGTTAGCGTCATCTTGTTATTATTGTTTTGGACAAAGATCAAATCATTTAAAATATAAATGACATAAACTATTCTCGGAGTATTTTTTTTTCGGTCGTACATTTCGTTTGTACATTCATTTTTCGCAATATATCCGTATAATAGTTTATTAATGAAATTAATAGTCTTTAATAAAACTAAACTAAAAATAGATAAATGTATTCTTACAAAAATCATAAACAATAATCAAACTAATTTACTTAAAAACTTATGTCAATCAAAAATATATCCAAATGTTTCCGTTTCGATATTAGAAACAATTTAAAAATAGAAGGATTTATGTTGCATATTTGTAAAAGAATAATTACGAGAAATAGCTACAAGAAAGGTGCGGACTTCCTTTAAAACAAATTATGATGAGTGTTAATATGATTGTTCCTATGAATCATCACGTCTCTGGGAATTACAAAAAGGCATTGCCCTCTTTAGAGAATTACTGTCGTTTACGTCACCAATTTCATTCATATTCCTGTACCTTCACTAGCGGATCCACAGATCATGAGCTCCCTTGAAGTCTTTTATTTATAACAAAGTATTATATATTTTTAATAATTTCGGAAATGATTAATCACAATTGTAATATTCCAAAAATATTTTTTAATTTAGAAACTCCTAAATATAAAAAAATATAAATTTCATTATATTTCTTTGGTAATATAATTTAAAATAAAACGTTTTATAAATTATATATTTAAATACCTTTTCAATATAATAATTTAAATAGTAATTTAATGTTTTATCTTTTTATATTTGACTTTAAAAAAAAATTTCGCTCGCATCTCATCAATGCTCTTTTCCTCAATAAATTTTTAAATCTGTCAAAGTTTACTTGTAAATCTTTATTTGTAAATGGAATAAATGTATAAAAATTATCAGGTTTCTTCATATTTACGTTAATCATGCATTCAGAGTCACGAATGGATACTATTCTCCTTTTCGTGATGTGTGTATTGCGAAACAACCTTGGTTAAACTTCGTTCAACAAAACGGTATCGAACCATTATATTAACGCTACTGACCCAATTTTACGAGCACACACATACTTTTAAGCACATAGAAATAAGCACGATGCACTCATATCACACGGATGACTCGTCCTTCACGATGCATTTAGCGAACGTGACACAATCGCATATGCAAGATAATTCGACACCGCGCTAACAAGCTTCTAAGGATTGTAACTTAACCCGACTCAAATACAGTAACATTCGCTGTTGATAGAATAATCATGGAAAGATTAGATATTCAAGAATATAAATATTTTGAAACAATTATTTATATTGTAATAATGTTCATGTAATAACAATAATATTCATACAATAATAATATTCATGCAATTGAATTCACAATGTTCTCTAAAATTTATGTTAACGATAAATATTTTTGTCAATGCCGTCAATATATTTCTCGGATAGAAATGCTGCTTTTTTGTTTATGTCAAAAGGAATCATGAATTATTTATTAGCTGTTTTACTGCAAAAAAATTATTATACAAAATTAAATTAAATATGTTTTTTTTAAATCGTATATATCGATATTTCAAATTACTTTTTTAATGTTTGATATGATGTAATTAAGATTTATTTATGTATGTATATATATATATATATATATATATATATATATATATATATACAAAATATATAAAATTATTTTTTTATTTTTTTATATAAGATAAATAATATTTTTATATGTATATATATATATATATATATATATATATATATATGTACACAATAGATTAAATTATTTCTTAATATTCTCACTCCTTAATAATAAATCCAAATATATTTTACTTTAAAAATTTATTTATAAAAATTTATTTTAAAAGCTAGCATAAATAAAATAATATTGTACCTTCTTAAAAATGTTTGTAAAATCAAATAACTATTACGTTTCAAATATGATCTTAATAATTTCATTGAGCCAATAGCTACTTACTAATACTAATAGAAGATTCTACAGGAACTCTTATGAATAGAGAAAAAAATGAATAAAAGATTTAATATTTTATGACATTGCTTTACGTATGCAGACGAAAGAAAGACGGGTTTCAAACCAGTATTTACATAATAATCTACCGCGCAGTTTACGTAACGTTTAACTGACTAAACTATCCTGAATTAGAATGTGATGAATTAGAATGATAATGAGAGAATGAATAGAATATATTAAAGTAATACCAAATGGGTATTTTCCTTTCACAATTAAAATTTAAGTAAGTATTATAATTAAAATATTTAATAATTAAAACATAATAATCTAATATGTAATTAATATTTTCTAAGTTACCTAGATATTTCATCGAAATAACATTTTCATCTTTTTGTTTCGCTTGTTCGATGACTCTCAAAAATTTTGGACACATTGACGTGATTGATTGTATCGCCGATCGCATAAGGATCTATTGATAGTACACTGACAATACTAATTGATGAAAGAGCCCATCACTCTCGCGATGGGCGATCAATATTCTCAAGGATAGAAAATTATGTTTGTGTCGCGCGGATATATAGTACATTTCACAGATTATACCAATTAAATGTAGACAAAGCTAGTGTATAAAGGCGGTACAATACATAATAACATATTTCATAAAAATTTATTCTGATAGAATACTTCGTCAAAATAAAATAAAAAGTCAAGATTCAAATAACTCATCGTACGTTTTGATATTAGTCAGTCCTGCTTTTTTAATGTGAATTATTCCGCTTTCTATAGGTACGTAAGTTTGTTACATTCATGCAATATTAATAATTATTGTGATGATCTCGCAAGCCGAAAGTGGTGAAGTACAGAATACGACGGATTAATTAAATTATTGAAGTGCAGATTATCCGCGCCGGTTTATTATCGCGATTGAACTACAAGAGAAAATGTCTTTCTCGTTGCAAATGTTCGATTTTAACACGCCACACACACAATGTATTTATAAACTGAATTACTGCTGAATGTCAGATTGGATTAATTGTGAAGTTAATAAATAGAGAAATCCAAGATTTTATACTCTTTAATTTTAGTTCAACCGGATTGCAATAAACACAAGTGGTCTAAGTGGTCGAGCAAAAATCATGTTAGAGTACGATTTAAAAAGAATCCTTACAAGTTCCCACGAAAATAACTTCGTGAAAACAGCGATCAGAAGAAAAGTAATGTCCATTTTTACACTAAAAGAAAAGTTAAATTTAAAAGGTTCAGAAAAGTTCAAGTTTAGATATAATTTAATGTTTGCCTCCAAAAAAATGACTATAAAAATTAAATTATAATAATTGTAATCATCATAATTTTTGCGTTGCCAACTATATATATTTGTTGATAGAAATATACATATTATTATTATTATTATTATTAATGTTATAAATAAGCAATAATAATCTTAATTATGATAACATATAATTACGGTCACAGATATCAAAAACTTTTCTCTCAATATACCAATGAAATTAATTAAAATCTCTGTTTAACTCACTTATCTTTTTTTTAGTTTTAAAAATTAGAAAAAGATAAAGCATAAATTAAAGTTAATCAAAGTTAATCTACACTGGTGAAATTGGACCAAGAATAAACGATCTTATAAATGTAACTTACAATATATAATCTATGAAACTTGGAAATTTTTTGTCCGATTGTTCTTTTGTAGAATGTAAAACTTTCGTTCTGAAGAAATGCGATAGTTTCTAAGTACTAGACACGAAGAATTTCTAAAGTAACATCGAAATTATATACGGAAGATATTCAGGTCAGCCACTACAAATCGTGCCACGGAATACTGATTCATTCTGTGAGGCTTCTTAAGAATTACTATATTTTGTTTGCATAGGAACACATAATGTACAATTTAAATGAAGGTAAATCTGTGCTGCTTATCAAAATCAGGTCACGTTAAAATACATGCGCTAATGTTCATGTATGTGTTTCCATATTAATAATTTTCCCGTTAAAAACACTTTACACTTTTTTACGCTTAGACACGTGACCTGAATAGAGACCATTCGATGAAAAAATGTTAACGGAGTGTCTATTAAATTCTCGCGTTCGGAATCAGGATGTGACAATTTGTGCGCGATTATACATTTACTATAACGAGCAATTTTGTCCCACAATCGTGCTGATTTGAAAAAAAAAAAACCGATTTTATCGCCGCAAAAGCGGAAGAGAATCAACGGAAGAGGGACCACGAGGGGAAAGATTTCACGCTACATCGCCGTTATTAACAACCTCGTGCGCGGCCAACGATGAAACCACCATGCACTACTTTACGGATTGTTTCCGTCTAGGCGATCATCCACGTCCGTCTGGCTTGAATATGCGTTACGCGTTACACTTAATCTCACGACTCGCAGCTGCGACCGATTGTTAATGCTTGATGACGATATCAACAAATTTACTTCGGAACTGATAAAATTTTCGCAAAACAGAGTGATAAGAGTATCACGAACATAAATTAGCAAGTAAACCATTTTCCAGAATTTATTAGAATTAATCAAAAAAGAAACAAACATTTTAAGTGACGTTTATATGGTAAATACATGTGCTATTTCTAATATTAAAAATTAACATCGCTGTCTGCCACTCGTACGACTTCATGTATATTTAAACGTAGCAAAGGTGATTCATAATTATACAAAATAGAAAAATAACTAATGTAAAAAGAATATTCAGCAAATACTGACAGTATTTAATTAGTATTTATAAAATGATATTTCTTTTCTCACACGGATATTATTTTATAAAGAATATAAGAATCATGAGAAGTAAAACATCAATAAAAAATGACATTTTTTTATTTTGCTGTTAAAATAAAATTAATTATTATCGACGAAGATTATTCATTTTTCTTTATTCCTTTTTTTTTGCAATGTTAGAAATCTATACACATATAATCTTTTATAATCTTTTTGCGTGAAAGAACTAAGGTTACATTAGCCCGTCAATTGATTACAGCCATGTTTAAAATGTCGAAATGATTATCATGTGACAGCTATAAGCACAAACAATAAACCAAGGTAAGTCCTAAACTTTTATGTTTTTACACGGTTAAATTGCAAAATCTCTCATAAATAAATTATAACGTCGTGAAATGATGAATGTGCAAAATTTTGATTATACCGATGTGCGTTTGGAGCTGCAAGATTGAATAAATATTTTTAAACTGCAGTGCCGTATTGGTTTACACGTAAATCTTTCATTCATTGATAAAGACGTCGGCTGACACGAACGCCACGACCTCGTTCAACGTTGACCATGAATTTGTAAAATCGATCAGTCTGCTGTAAATTAATAATAAGAAGCTTGCAAATTGATAACGACTAAATGGGAACGTTATAATTCCTCATCGATTGAGTCAGTTAGAAAGTTAGTTTACTCAGAATCGACGACAAACGCGTTGATGAAGAGAGAATCTAATGATAAGTCTTTCAGAGAAACGTTACGATATACTTCCGCCCGATATCAGCGAGATCGTTCCAATTAATCCGGTCAAACAAATCGCAAATTCATTAATTTCCTCGAAGCATAGCATTTAAATTCTGCACGAAAAAACGAATGGGGGGAGTTTAACGTTGATTTACAACGTTACTCATAGATATTGGATTAATATTTCATTATTTTCGTACACTGAAAAAAAAGTTTCATTACATTAATTGAAATTCTGGTTGAAAATGAATAAATCAGAATTTTCTAGTAAAATCTATTATAATTTTTGTTATGTAAGATAACAGAATTCTAATTGATATATGATCGTTCATTCATTTTCAATCAGAAATTTTTCTCAGCATACAATAAATTTTTCAAATATATTAATTGACTACAAAAAATAGAAACGTTCTCGAATCTTGAGATTTTTTTATCTTGTTGTCAATTAATACATTTGGTATACAACATTGAAAAAAATACTACATTTAAAAAAATATCTGTATAAAATATTTAAATAATTCTAAATATTTACTAAAAGTGAACATACACTTATTTAACTATCATTAATTTGATTTAACTATCATTTTTTTATTAAGTAAATATTTATTTACTAGAAATAAATGTTTAGTTAGTTATTGTGTAATACTTTTTCAATGAATAAATGAAATATTAGCAGCTATCTTTAGCAGCTGTATTACATTTGTCGAAAAATTATTCAAGTCTGTTGATTAGATATCCGAGAATTTATCTATTCAATTAATCAAACAGTTGACATGGTTGAAACATTTGTAATAAATGAAATATTAGCCTAAAGACATTACACCTCCAGATGATATGGTCAACATATGCCAACATTAGCAAATATCATACACAATGAATATGACGTACATTTATCCATATTTAATGTAGTCAATGTTTAGCGAATGTGTGCAGAATTGGCCTATATCTGGAGACACTTTACAGTGCATCGACAAAGAACGCACGATAAATTCCAAATTCCTGACACCCACAGGTGGGCGATTACTCGTAACAAGCACCAACAATACAAACATTCTCACCTAACGAGTTTCGTGACAAAACGACTGCAGTTCCTCCTCGCCACTTTCCTGCTCACCGAGATCACTTCCAGCCGGCTGTCGTACGCTTTTCCCACCGCGCGATCGCGGGAGAGGAAATTATCACTACGCACGATTCAAGAGTGCGGTGTGAAGAATGATGTGAGTGTCGCGTTATATATAGGTGTGAATGTGTATGCGCGCGTACCGTCTGTTCTCTGCGTCGCACTTCTCCACCAAGTCTCACTTGCGAGTGTGCCGTGTACGTGGCATCGAAATATAAAGGATAGGGTTTGTGTGTTGCGTAAAAGCGAGAAGAAGAGATCGGAAAGTGGGCTTCGAAACGGTCGACGAACGACTGAATTCGCGCCGCGCCGACGACACTCCGCGACACACGTCAAGCATTTCGACCACCTTTGATCTTTGGTCGTGGACCGACCCGCGCGTGGATCCTGGGATTTCGCCGATAACGCCACGCGACGATCAGAGGTGGAAGTGACGTGCGCACGAGGCGCCGGGACAGCTGTTCGCGAACCCGGGACTCGGGACGAGTTGGAGAAACGGGGGAAATCCAGCGAATGAATCCGACACGCGTTCTGCTTTCCCAAGTCTACGCGAGCTCTCGGATGAACTCTCGAAAAGCTGTTGATAATGAGACTCGAAGCGATCTCGAGGACGAATACTTGCTTGAATCATATCGTAATTGAGTCTTTTGCCGGCGAATTTTCAAGAGTTAATTCTAAGGAAACCTTATGACCTTCATCAAAATAATCCTTGACCTAGAGCATTAAATAATTTCTAATATATTACAAAATTGAATTAAACTCAAAGCTCGGTTCTCGCAAAGCAATAAAATATAGTTAAGGGTTAAAATGAACATAAAAGGGAGATGTTTTAAAAATCTATTTTAAAAAGAAATAAAATATATTGTAAATATTAAACCAACATCTTCCATTTATATTCGTTTTGACTTTTAACTATGTTTTATTGCTATTAAAATTGCTAATTAGATACTAACATTAAAACATTTTCGAAGAAAATTGCTAATCTTTTTCCTAAAATTAATCATTTACGCTTGAAGATTTGCGAGGAAAGAATACAAAATTTTTGATAAAAAATAATAACCGCTATGTAAGATTATCGCTTTTAATATCGCGATTAGCAATTCTATATTTCATATAATGAACTTTGCATTTCCATCATTATTATTGAACACGTGGCATTTATTAATCGGGTCAAGTGAGGAACTGCAATCGAAAGACAGTCAAATAATCGATATGCCAATTCACATGTAATATCACGGCCAACTAGGTCGGCGCCTAAATGTCCTCACAGTCAGAGCGCGTTAATCTGGCTTCCGCGTCCCAAATGATCTAGAGAATTTAGAGTCAAGTCCGACTGAGAATAATATCACACCAATAATACTGCGCCACGTTAAAAGCCAGAGAAACGCATAATGCGAGATCCGCTTGCTCACGCTGCAACGTCATCAGCCTTTAGGTATATAGAACGAGGAAGAAACACAGTTTCTTTTGTCGATGGATTCTAGAAAGTACATTCTAAGGGAAACTCGTGACTCACATCTAAAACCTATCTTTTAGCTAACGTGCTTCTGGCACGTTTATCTCTTCTCTTTTTCTTCTCACGTTGGAAAAAAAAAAGAGAAGAGGTAAACAAGAAGCTCAATTGGAAAGAAGAAACAAACTTCTAGAATATTTTAGAATCTCTAGATAGTCCGCGACTAGCGGCTAAGTAAATTCTAATATATTACAAAATTGTTAATTAGATGCTAAGATCGTTTAAAAAAATTTACATTCCGAAGAAAATTTGCTTTAAATTTTACTAATTTAAGACATTTAAAATAGCATTTAATTTTGGAGCGTTTATTTTTTCTATTTATATGTTGGATTTATTTATTGTTTACATGAAGCTTCTTATTATCTCTAATTATCTGCCAAACGTTTGGAGCACAGTTCAAATTATAACGACTAGTTTTCATCGCGTTAGTATTTACCGCCGATTTGATGAAAATCTAATGAAGAATTAGTGAAACATTATGAATAAATCGCATTATCAGCGCTCACTCAAGTTTCCATAACATATCATTATTTGTATTATTTAGCTGTATCGAGAAGGTCAATATTTGTATATATTCCATCAGCTGTAATTTCTCAATCAATTTTTCAACATAACTTTCTCAATATTTATCAACAGAGAGAGTCAAATTTCAATCATAATTACAAATAACAAAATGAAATATCAGAGAATATTTTCAGCGAATAATAAACAATATAAATAAAATAAATTATATAAAATTTTGTTGTGCGTTATTTGTGAAATTATATGTAAAAAAAAACCCTTGTATTTAAAAATCAAAAACCATCAATTTACCGTCAAATAATCTAACCACATCTGCTTATTAAGATTAATGTTAAAATAAACCAATCAAGTATTTCTTCCCGGATCACCCAGTATATTGATAGCATCTCGGAAGCGTCACTTACATTCTTAGGTCGTGGATCTCGCACGGCGAAGAGCTCCACTCTCACGGAATTTCCACGTCACGTGCCGGAAAAGCACACCCGCAACCTCCGGGTTTCCGCAGACGCGATCTATCCTCAATGACGCTCGATCCACGACGCCATCGCATCGCCGATTCACCGGATCTCCCACCCGACGACCGACGACGTTCTTTCCCGCGCGCGAATACTCCGTTGAATCACACGCGTACCGCACAACCGGCTTCAGGTACCCGTACGCACTGACGGCGTTGCCGGACACGAACCGACCTAGTGATCAACGCCGCGGCCATCTTGCAGCCTGAAACTAGCGGAATCGATGGGACGCTGCGAGCGTCTCCTGTCGGCGTGGCGTGGCTTGGCTTTCTCGGTCAGGTGTTTTTCCTTTTAGACGGTTCTTTAATGGTTCAAAAATAAAAGACCCCGAAGATTAATCGTGTAACTTGTTTTTTTCTAGAGCGGAAACGTAAAGTGAAATCATTTTTTTTTATATATGTATATAAAAATTTGTACTTTTCACGTTTCCATTGAAAATGAATCCAAATAGATTTCGTCTTTTATTTTAATCTAGGATATCATGTAACTTTTTCTCTACATGAAAAGTGAACTTTTTGTGTGTGTGTGTGTGTGTGTGTGTGTGTGTGTGTGTGTGTGTGTGTGTGTGTGTGTGTGTGTGTGTGTGTGTGTGTGGGCGCGCGCGCGCGCGCGCACGTATTCATCATAAAAATTTTCATCTTTCACGTTTCTACTTTAAAAAGAAAAGTTGCATGATTAATATTTTAAACTAAGGCAGATCTTATTTCAACCGTCTTAAATAATATCTTAAGGTGCTAAGGCGACTTTGTAATTAGCTTATAACATCTTAAAACTGCACTTAAGACAGTCTTAAATATAAGAACTGATTATAAATGCTGGCTTAAAAGATTAAAATAAAAACATCTTAGACTAAAAGACGAAGCCTAATTAGATTTGTTTTACAATCTCGAGTTTCCAAACAACGTTCTCCTTTATAATACGAACAGATTCACCTCATTTTAAATTCTTCCCTGTAAAACAGTTAATTCAAACATTCGGTTTTCGATTTTTGTTGTCTCATCCTTGATTTTACTTTACAAGTGAACGCGTAAACATTCGGCGCGTTTGGTTTTCACTAAACAATATATAAATATGATACATTGCGAAATCACTATGAAATATTCGTAAACGATAACATACATCCGACAACATACTTGCCAAACACGAACCGAGATTGAAAAACACTGTCGAAAGTACATGCTAATAAATAAACAAACATTCTTTTCGTTACGTTCGGGAATTTCGCGGATCTCTTTGGAGGATTTAAATCTTTGATAATCAAAAGTCACATTGAAAAATTGTATATCGTTGAAAAAAGAGAGTCTGTTTTCTCGCGTGTACTTTTATACTCAAAATTCTCTTTTTGTCGTCTTACTATCCATTTCTACCAATATCGATTAAATTGCGAATGATGCCATTTTTGCTCTGCTCATTCCAACTTTTTTTTTTCATATTAGATATACAATATAAAATTTTAAAAATGTCTATATATATATATATAAATAGTGAATATAATACAAATATTCTAATGTGAATATAAATAATAGCATAACTTTTTACTAACCAAAAACAAGGATAGGAAATTATCAATTTGACATCTTCGATGATTCTACTAGAAATTTTAATCTTTGTCTAATTTAATTTTTATTCTTTCCTAGTTATAAGAATTAGAAAAAGTAAAGAATACAATAAAAAAATTGGTGTTAATCTGTATTGATAAGAATGAATAGTAAAGAATTTGGAGATAAATAATCAGAAATGAAAAATTGAACCGAGATTAAACTATATTCATAGAAACGGATACAAAACTTACAGCATAAAACGTATTTTTTCCTGCTGAAATATTTGCGTTTTAGTTAAATAGAATTGCATTATATAGATAATGCAGAATTTCTAGTAATTACTAAAACGCAAGCAATAAATGCAAGAAAACATGTACTGTAAAAAATGTACCACTCTAGACTAATGTTTTATTTATCGTATGACACATTTTTTTTCTAATCATGTTAATTGACTATTGAATAGAGAAGTTCTCGACTTTCTAGAAATCCTCAATAATGGACTACGAGATATAGTCCATTATTGATCAATATGCTCGAAAAATTCGTCGTAGGACAAATAAAATATTAGCCAAGTCAAAGGAAACGGCAGATGATTTTCGAACGGATGCTTTTCTACTCTTTCTCCCTCCATTATCGTAATGTATCGGTCGTGACCCCTTTGCGGGCTGCAATATGGTCGCGCCGGTCACTTATGGAGTCGCACGTGTCGATCAAACATTGCGCTTAAGCGTGTTCCAAAAATACCGCATTACGAGTAAATTTTAAATCACCTGCAAAAAATGATACTCAAGCGAGCAATAATTACACGCGTCATTTGTTTACATGGGGAATTAGCATACAATAGTATCATATGGTCTCTTTTTATTATTTCTGCACTGGACTGCATTATAGAATTTTTTTTAAAACCAAATAACATCAATATATACCTACATATTTCATTTAAAGTTTCAAAAGTATGTAAAAAGTATGTAAAAGTATTAGTTTAGCTAAAAATAGATCTACAATGTCTGTTTCTATTAATGTAGATTAACTTTAATCTTGACTTAAATTGCTTTAATTTTAAAAATTAGAAAAACATAAAAAGTATTAATCCAAAATTAAAGTTGATCTAATTGGGACAAATGGGACATAAATCTAATGAGAATAAAGTGCGCATTTTTTTTAGTTGTCATTATCAGTTTAGAAAAAATCATGATTTTTTCTAAATATCTCTAACATATCGAATTGGAGAAAGATGCTGATGGATTCATGCTGACGGATTCTTTCTAACAGAGCACAGCTGTCAGGAAATGCGCATTTTATATCTACTACGTCTCTGAACAATTTACGTGAATAACGCGCGAATTTCGAGCGATTATTGTTACAGGATCAATCTACAGTAATCTATCTTTCCATATACACATCGTGTACAAAGATAAATGTCTGTTTCATACATTCCATACGGTAATGCTTGCACGTTGAAAGAGTAAACAATCCAATCTACGCTCTTCTTACCTCGAGAGTGCGTGAGCGTTTCGTGACTTTTGTTTAGCAAACATCGTTAGTACAAACGAGAGGTGTCAGAATCAGAGACGAAACATCGATATGTTTGCTTAATTTACGCAAAATGATCGACAAACTGCAGATTCTAGGCGCGTAACGGATTACATTCAACTTTTGCGAAGCAGAAATCCATCCGCTGGATTACGTACCTGATTTACTAAAAAAATTACGACGCTCTCGCTGCTGATAATTATTCGGCTGAATGATCTGCGATTCAACTCCTTTCGAGACGTGCAATATGCGTTGGCTGTCAGACAGGACTCATCGCACTACGTTTCAACGCACGTCGTGGATGTACTTAAACTCACGAGCCGTTAGAAGCCCGACTCGGAACAGCCGGTACGCGGTCGCGAGATCTCAATATAGACAGCCGGCCTGCGCGCGAACCAATCGGATGGCGAGTCGTAGTGGGCGGGGATATGGCGTGATCCTCGGTGACGTCACGCGCGCCGGTCCGCGATCGATAACTTGAAACTCGCGCGCGCTACGTTCGCACGAATTTCACGCTGCGCGATGCACTGGCGATCGATGGTATATATGCGTGTGCACTCGCGACACACGAATTGAGATTCGCGATTTTTTTCCCCCTCGTCAATCGAATCGCGAAATCCGCCGAATAGATTGCGTCCGTGACCGTAAAATTGATGGAAAGCGCATGGCACTTTCGATAGATTCAAAAACGTCGTGCTCTGTTATTTAAACGGCGAGTTTTACCAGGAGAGCAGAGATATTTGCTGCAAGTATATTTATCGACGGCGTGCACGATTTATCGTATGTGAAAAAAAATCGTACGATCAGTTTTCTCGGAACTTGTGTTTTGGGATTATGGAAAGTTAAATATTAATCGAAAAAAAATATTGACACGCATGCATATATACAGATTAAAGATATTCGCGTTGCGTGGTCGGCATGAACTATTTGGAGAATGACAAAAAATAAGATATATTTTATTACTCTATAATAATAATACAGTGATGATTTCAGAAAAACGACAGAATAATAAAATTTGATTGGATAATTATTTACATGATATAATATTATATACATAAATATTTATTACAAGTATATATATATATATAAAATCAAGAATCCTCTACAATATTTTTCATTCGAAAAATAATTCAAATCCCAACACTGAAAAAAATTATTCATTTAACTAAATTAATTTAATTTTTATTTCTTCCGATGACGAATGTATATACTGAAAAGTCAAACATATTATAACTGGAATATACATATATATTCTCCAATAAGAGAAATAAAAACAATTAAATTTAATCAAATGAACAATTTTTTCTTCAGTGTGTAATTAAACTTTTATTTTAATTTTTGTATAAATATGATAACGAAATTGACATAGTAATTGCAAGTAAATATTATAATTTCTGTATCTAATAAATATTTTAACAAAATTGATATAAAGCTGTATATATAAAATATAAAAAATAAAATCAAGAACTTCTCTGACAATGAAAAATGCAAGTTTTTATGACTTGATATTTTGTTTAATTTCTATATCTGACATTGTATCGAAATTGAAATAACGTAATATAAATAATAAATAAAAATAATCAATAAAAATAATCAATAAAAAATCAAGAAACATCTATACAATATTGTCTATCGAAAAATAACACGATCTTTTACAATTCAATATTTCTTTTAATTTTTATAACTGATAAATACTGTAACGAAATTGCAATAACGTATCAAATAATATAGATATATACAAAATGTTCGGCAAAAGGGAGAAAATTTAAGAAATGATTCTAGTTGATGAAATAGGACAAAAAATGAATATCAAAATTGCAAATTCGACTTTATTTTTTAATCATAAATTTAAATGTTCAAGTAAAAAGTGTAAAATTTAAATATTCGTGTTAAAGCACATGAATATTTAAATATTTACTATTTAAAAATAAAGCCTCCGCCGAAATTGTTTTAATCTTCATTTTACAATTCTGAAAGTTTAAATATTCACATAAATATACACATTCTGATGTTTAAATATTTATAATTAAATAATAAAGTCAAATTCACAAATTTGTTATTCTAGGTTTTCATCTTATTTTATCATCTAGAGTCTAGAGTTAGTTTTTAGATTTTCTCTTACTAATTATTATCAAATATTTATCTGTATATAAAAAAATAGAAAATCGAGAATAAACGTCTCCAATATTGATCATCGAAAAGAAACGCGAGTTCCTATGATCCAACATTTCTTTTAATTTCTATTTTTTTTTACCTGATAAACATTATATTAAAATAACGCAAACATTAACATAACATCGAAAGGAATCGAAATATCTGTTGGAATGGATTACATCACAGATTGCGAGGATATATTTGCGCGCAGTAAAATTACAGTAACATTATGGGCAGGATTAACATTTAAACTTTATTAAAACCAACAACATAGTAACAAGAGCAACAACAAGTCGATGTGCCTCAAACAGCCCGCGGCAACTGCATCCCTCGCTCTTTCTCTCGCTTTCTCTCTCTCTCTCTCTCTCTCTCTCTCTCTCTCTCTCTCTCTTTCTCTAAATATTCTCTCAGTTCTTACAAAAAAATCAACCTGCCTCGTGTCACCCTATCACCGCCGACCACGTCGAGCTCGGGCGATCGTCACTGCGAACGAGCGAACGCCTGGAGACCTGCGACATTAGTAACATTTGCAAATGAACACACAGGATTAGAGGCATTACCGTCGTGACGAGGACAATAGCGATGAAACGGTACGCGATCCTCGCACAGTCGCAACACAGAGAACACAGAAAATCCCATTCGCGCTAATGATCGGTCGGACGGCCTCTCACGGCCGCCACTACGATCGCTACAAGCAATGCAAGGAGACAAGCGAGCAAGAGCGTGGTGTACGTCGTTACCGGGACGATTAGGAGGTTAGTGACATGGGGAACGTGCATGTCGTCCCCGGCATGGCGCGATCTCGTGCGATCAACAAGCTCGCACATTGTGCGCTCACCTTCGCGGCTACCCTCGCTTTGCGCGTCTCTGCCACGCGCCTCGATTCCGCTAGGCAGTATCACGGTCTCCTCCTGATCGCGTTCCCGCTCCTGCCTTAGGGTGTCGGCGATCAAGCTAATCCTGCGGATCGCATTATCCTCGCTCTCGTCCGCGTTGGTTACGGCGGCGGTGGTAAACGGCAGCGTTGCGTCGCGGATTCTCCCATATTTGATACCTAGATCCTCGATCTCCTTCTCATGCTCGTAGAGACTGGCCGCGGCAAGTTGCAGGTCGCGAACGGCCCTGGACAAGTCCAGCTCCACGTCATCAGTAGAAGCGTCCTCGAGGTGACTGGCGTTACCTTGGTCCCCTTCACTGCTCATCAAGGAATTATGCTTTGAAGCTGCAAAGACAGTCTTCTCGAGTCTCGGACTGACAATGGGCCGATCGTCGCTCGTTGCTTCATCCTGACTGTACGGCGTGGAGCTGCTCCGCATGCTACTACTTTGGTCTTCGATCTCGGAGCCATGAGACACCGAAGAATTCTTTAGGATAGACAGGCGACTGTCGCGTAAGTGGTCGGCTACGTTGCCGAAAGCCTCGGCGATCAGCTTGACGTTTTCATCCGCCACGCGAAGATAGAAATCAAGGTTGTTGGCTGCCGGCGAATCCGACGAAGACCTCGTGGAATTCGAATCGGTCGGGCTCGTTGTTTTCTCGCTCTCAACATTCCGCTCGTCGTTGGCAAGCTGCGACCCTGAATAATGACTACCCAGAGAGCGTACACGTACGCTCGCCGGAGGTTCGTTGATCTCGAGTTTGGCGTCGAAGTCGTTGGACTTATCAGCAACGATAGAATCGTTCGCCTTCGGCGATTCGATTATATCCGGTGACGCTGCGTCATCGTCGCTTTTTATCAAATTAACTAAATCTTGGCAGAGACGACTGTACGCGGTAAAGTCCGTCTCCGTGCTGCGACCGCTATTGGCTGCCGAAACGTTGGAATCCGAATGTAGGTATTCGTGCCAAAATCCGTCGTTCAGGGTAGCCTTTGAAGACAGCATGACGTCGGACAACTCTGTGATACCCGACTCCTTCTCCTTCTTGGGACTTTCTTGCGTGGTCGTCGTCGCTGTTGTTTCCGGTGATACGTAGGCACATAGCTTCTTCCAATACGTGCCCACCGCCGGATGGTTGCCATTGATATCAATATCACTTTTAACTCCTAGTTTTTTCCACCTATGCGCATCGTTATCAGACAGCTCGCCGTCGCTCACTACGCGTCTGAAATATTCCGATCGCTCAGGTGTCGCAACGAAGTTCCTCGTAACATTTTGGATCTCATCTTTAACAGCGTCGAGACTGTGCTCGCGTTGCAGGTGAATCCGATCGTGACTGATCAGCCCATAAAGATTGGCCGATAGCGATCTAACGGCGCGTTTCTTGCTGCGAGTAGCAGCCTCTAGCTGTTCCCTCGAGATGTCGATCTTACTCTCCGCGATGTTCCGTGTCGCAATGTCCTTCCTAAGAGCCCTGTAAGCCAAATCATCCGTAACTATGTCAGGCTCACATTGCGGTATGTACGACGAGCGTGGCTGTTCCGATTTCGTCGGCGTCGTGTGGAGGTAATCACTCTCGGTCGCTGCGGTAACCGGCCCGAGCGGTATACCAAATGGTGGCTGCGGATCGATTATTCGAAGAGTATTGTTGGCGTGACTTATACTGCGGAAGAGCACGTCGTCGCGAGTCACGTCCGGTTCGTCCCGACGAGACGAATAAGCCGCTGGCAAACGCGTAAGATTATCCGCCGAGTCCCTTCGCGACAGGACAGGTGAAGCGATGAGATAACTGATGCTGGACAGAGTCGATTGTCCCGCGATGTCCGATGAGAGCGATGGTCTTTCCTTGGGATGCATCCTCCGATAAGCCATGTCGTCCTTCGTTCTATCCGGTGAATCTGCAGTGATCGCAATCACATCAAGCTCGCTTTTATTTTGTTTCTGATTAAACTCCTCCATACTTCGACGTTCCGCGCGATCCAACAGATCCTCGTCGCCGAGGCGAAGGCTATTGTATATCGCTTCCAACTCGGACAGAGCTTCTTCGAGATTTTTCGAACTTCTTCGTCTTTCCAAAGTTTCATCGGTCGGTGTTATTCTTCTATTGTCTTCTTTTTTACTTCTCTCAGAGCAATTATTCACGTCATAGGTCGAGGGGGTAATGATATGCAAATTACGTTGGTCGTAGAGAGATCTTCCAGATGACCAATCGGACATAGATAGGTGCGATGAAATTGCCCCGTGATGTTTATTCGTTTCGCAGATGTTCGCTGATTTATTCCTGGCCTTGTATACGTGATAATTCGCGTCACTGCGATTAAGCTGATCGTTGCGAATGTTTCTACGTCTCGTCGTTTCGATTTCCTTGTAAGCCGACTCATTCGCGCAGTGATAGCTTGAGTTATATTTATTATTTATGCGCTCCAATGAATTACAGAATTCCGTTTTAGGACTTGACATCGAATTTCCTGATTTAAATTCCGTTGTATCGCGCCAGGCGATCTTATTGTTTGATCCGTATGATTGAAAGTTTCTCCAGTCGAGTCTTGATATTCCGCTTGTAACGTTAGTCTTATTGTCTTCTTGTTTAAAGTAATTTGGCACATTTTGGTGTCTATTCATTGGATAGGAACTATAGCCAAATGAGCGATAACGAGGATCCCTCGGGGGTGGTTCGGGTGGCTGATTGTCAGAATTGATTAATCGGCGATCGACAGCGCAATCGAACGATTCCGAGTAATGGCATGCGTTTTTTGCGGGATATGTAAAGAAGTTTCCGGCTCGATGACTGTCCGTGTATACGTCGCCGCTGTGATGTCGCGTGATCTTCCCATAAGTGTTGTTCCGATTCAAATCCATGATGTATTGTCCTGTAGAATATCTTCTGACATCACTTCGGGAGAAAATTTCGGGATGCTGTAAGCTCACGCGTTCCGCATCTCGCAAATTTTCCACGGAGGATTTTTGAACTGGAAACACATGACAGTTTGAATACGCGGCCAATCGACGTGGATGTATGGGCGGGCGACACAGTCCGTTCGTATCAGTGTAAATTGTGCATTCCTTATCTTCGATATAGTCCGAAGAACACCTTTTATTATACAGCTCGTTCAAAGTATCACCGCTGCCATTACCTTCGTCCCGAGATAAGCGCTTAATATAACGCTCCGTTCGAGCAGCACGAGTTCTTCTATTGCACATATTACTTCTCTGGCCATTTTGCATGTTATCTGCGTGAAATCTGTTTAGCGAACTGTTAGATCTATGACAATCCTCTTCGGAACTGCTGCCCGCGCACAGATGATCCCTCTTCGCTTCGGCCCGAGCTTTCAATTTGTTCTTTCGAAACTTCTTCCCTAAGCCATCTAACGAACCGTCGCTACTACGTGAATGCAATGAATCTCGATAAGAATCCTTCACATGGCAAATGTTATTTTCGACTCTTATCCGTTGATCATGTTCCAAATTATTTTCTATCGAGTGAAGGACAACACCATCGATTTTCTTATTAAATTTTGCAGGCTTTCTCGGTGTTCTTTTGCAATAGACGATCTCTTCATCGTTAGAGGAACTGTCGTAATCCTTTATCGAAGATATTCGTCGCAGAATTCCACCTATAGACCATTTTTTGTCCTTTTTCTTATCCGAAGCACCAGATACTGCATGACAAACTGGTAAACGCCGAGTTGGAGGCAGAAGACCGTCCATCCTCAACACATCTTTTTTGCGCAGCCCTTTTTTCTCCATAGTAGATATCACCAAATTTCCTTGGTATTAAGATATCTGAAAGAAAAATATTTTGTTAATCTTACAATCTTCAAATTCCACGCAATGATAT
>Ga0157364_1001738_pt1 | contig 19075 bp, 6 predicted proteins | sample AttsexASBM2_FD_111476 | JGI IMG/M metagenome (GOLD analysis project Ga0157364, IMG submission 111476) | Fungus gardens microbial communities from leaf cutter ant in Ribeirão Preto, State of São Paulo, Brazil - Atta sexdens ASBM2 | ecosystem: Host-associated > Fungi > Mycelium > Unclassified ...
AAATATATAATATGATTTTATTACAGATATATTCATAATAATTTATACAAATAAATTCGTAATAATTTGACTTTTCGTACGATTTTTTTCGCGAGTCATTGTATACAAGCTAATCATACTAAACATTCTAAAAAGTTTTAAGAGATAATTCCTCATCTAATTTCAAGACTAAAATTTCATATAACCATTTGAAATGACTCAGTTTCAAAGATACAAAATATTAAAGTTAGAGAAAAAAAATTTTCGTTTTTTTTTCCAAAAATTTCAAAAACTACTCGATTTCTTTTTGATAAAACTTTCGTTTTGATAAAACGTACGTTCAATGTTTCATTATAGTAGCTCGAGTGGTACAAATACACCTGTATCTTGGAGAGTAACAGTTTCAGTTATTAGGTCATGAAGTTTTCGTCTGGAATTTATATGAAGAATCATCCCTTATATCTTTTAGTGTCCACTCTGAATAAGCAAATTTGTAAAAAATTATATAATTTATAATAATTTTTATAATAAAAATTTCTGAGATGAATAAGCAACATTGGCAGCTTTAAGAAATACTGCATTAAGTGCTTGATATATTCGTTTCTTTTTTTCATTGAAAAGAAGATAGCACCTAATCTAGCTAGCATTTTTCTTATAAACGTAATTTTGTATTATAATTGCGCGATCAATCGAGCCTCAGTCTAGTTTATAAATCGATTAAACAGTTAAATTAGCTGAACGATTAATTGTGCAAATCATTTTAATAATTTAACAATATCCTCACTGTTTTAAAGCGGTCATGGTCAAACATTTCAACGTTTCGTTATACTTTGACTAATTTTAACGTTAAATACATTATTGTACGATAATGATTTCTATATTCGGGTGCAATAGAATAGAAATCAGCACGTCTAATTGGCAGACAATGACAACTATAAATTATGCGTAAATATCTTACTTAGGAAGACGTCAGTTACAACTTATACGATCTATTTTAATATCGTAATTACTTTTTCGTTCATTACACAACTTTAAATTCCTCTTTTTAATTATATTGAAGATTTATTAGATAGCCTTTCTTATTTTACTAAAATTTGTTATTTCGTTATTGGTTTCTCTCGTCTTTTCACATATCACTTTCAGATATTTTCCTTAGTTTCAAATGAAATTCCGATAACAATAATGAATAATAAACATTTTTTTATTTTGTAATAAAATTTATTACTATGAGATTTGACAATACATTATTAATAGGATTTTATAAAACTTCTTCTTAAACTGTCAGAAAAATCGTTGTATAGTATTTATATGTATCTATTTATTATCACTATTATCATAATATATGTGACTTAAAACTTTTGAAATGATGTGAAACGCAATAAATTTTAACTTATTCTAAATGTTACGGATATAATTTAAATTTGTTCATTGTTCCATATCGTACAATAATTTTGCGTTCAAGATAATAGTGTAACGATATAACAGACTCAACAAAAGGTTCTAGCGCGACGAATTTTCCAGAAAAATTTCCGCGTCGTAGGAGTGCGCGTCGCGTTGCGTCGCGTCGCGTTGGATCAACGCCTGGATGTCCGAAAAAAACTGAGAGTCTCCAGTACTGTGGAGACACCCTCGTTTTACATACCGTTTTAATAACAGAGAGTCGCTTTATGCGGCAGTGTTTGAGTGGCTAATTAGGTACTTGCAGCCCTCCGGCAGGCATACAATGCTGCTCGAGGTAATTTCGCTACCCCTTCCGTGCTTCCATCCTCTCTTTCGTCTTTTCGTTCTCGCTCCTTGGTAGCCGCTTAACGTGTCTCCCTTCCTTTTCCTTCCATCCCACGTACATCACACTCCCGCAAATATATTGCACAGTCGTATAACCGTCAGTCTCCTTCATCACTCAATGTTTCGATGATTGCACTCTTACGCGAGAATGAATTTCTATTGTCTCTTACTTGACATAACGCTTCATAAAGAGTGTAGAAAATTGGGAAAATTTTGTGTACAAAACAATTGTGAAACTTGACTTGTAATATGAGATAAAATATGAAGAAATGTAATCAAAATTGAACGGCTAAATGAGTGGATCCTGGTAAAAAAAAATCAGAAAATGGATCTGATGGTTCGTGTGAAGGCATTGTTCGCTTGTCACTCATACAATTTTATTTTGATGATTGAATAACGTTGTTCGTTTAAAGTTTTTTTGTTTATATATTTAATATGACATGTGTCAGTCGAAATGTTGCTCTCTATCTCATTTCAGCAAATACTTGACTTAGAGTACATTCTACTTGACGCTCATGGAATCATTTCATCCTTGTTAAATGTCCTTATAAAACGTTAAATTGTTCATCAAATGTCAAACAAGAACAAATAATGCTTACGAACAACATTATTCAATCATCAAAATGAAATTGTACGAGTGACGAGCACTACCATCACACGATTCACCAGATCCATTTTTTGGTATTTGACTAAGCTCCACTCATTTAGCCATTCGATTTTAGATTTCTTTGTATTTTATCTCATATTACATTTCTGTGTCAAGTTTCATGACGATTAGTTTTTTGTATCATAAAATTTTCCCAATTTTCTACTCCTTTAGACGGCAAAGTTACCTCTTCGTTGTAATATCTTTGGTAGGTATTATCGACCGACGGCGAAATCGTTAGCGGGCAGTCGAAAGTAAAGAAAAACTTTTAATCTTATCAGAAATGAGAATTAAAAGACCTGTAAAAGAGCCGTCTCGACAATTATTTGCCAGTAACAGTTTGAAATGGCTAAAAAAACTATCGCGAGCAAATTTACGGCTTGACTTATACGATCTCGAACGGAAAGTATAAACTTATTTCAGAACATAATGCGGTAATATTTATACTTACAAAAAATTCTACATTTTTAATATTGCTTACAATTCACTATATTATGATAATGAATTCTATCATATTTATAATAATAATATTAATAATAATATTGTAATAATAATAATAATCATTGTAATAATGTATTAAAATAATAATGATAGTAGTAATATTAAAACACATGATAAATGTCCGCTTTTGTTGTACAACTCATTAGCTTCATGCTTCCACTTGTCTTCTCAAGCGTAAAACTAGAATCAGAAATGGAACAAAAAAATATGACTTTTTTTTTATGCGATTCCAATTCCTCGGCGCCTTTGTGTCTCGGCAAAGTGGCAAGTCGATCTACAATCGAACGTCACCGTAAACGTAAGAAGTAACGAAAATATTTCCAAAGTCACCAGAGAGACTTCCTCGATCACGAGTCGTGCCCTCGGCAATGTACTTTGCAGGTTATTCTACTTACTGGTCGCCCGCGGGGATCCTAATGGCTTCCTTAGGGCCGTGCGAAAAACAGCGAGAAGCTTTTAAATTACAAGCCAACACTTCCGATCTCCTCTCCCTCCCGCCCCATTCTTTTATCCTTCCATCCACAGCTCGCACTTTGCTCTCCGTACGTTTTTGCGAGCAATTTTAATTTTAACGCGAGCCGCTGCCCGACACAGCTCCGCAACGCGGTGCCGTCGCTGCACTTTAATCTTCCAGAAGAACGCCCATTGTGTGCATCGTCCTTCCTCCGTCCGCTCCCACCCGGTCGTGCCTCCTTGCTCTCTTTCCTCGACAGTCTTCCGAGCGCACCTTCACAATAAAAAGAAAGCAAAGGGGAAAAAAAGAAGAAACGGAAAGAATTCCGCGAGCGTACACTACCTCGTGCCACTCGCGCGAATTAAGCACTCTCACCTCGCCATCGCCCTTTGTTCCCGATCGTCGTGATGTTACGATACGCTAACGTTCTTTCTTTCTCTCTTTTCTTCATTAAACCTGCGGCCTTGTACGTAAACGATATTACGGACTCACGACTTGAGAGATGAGTTGTGAGTTTCATCTCGTCTCGACAGCTAAAATAGATATGTCATCGAATAGTTCAACTAACTATTTTTATTCTAGATCAACTCTTTTAGCATAAATAAAAATATTGCGTTTTTATAGCAAAAATAAAAATATTATATTTTTTTCACACGTAAAAAAAAACTCGTGAAATTGAAATAAATATAGAACAGAGCCAATAAGAATTTAGCGCGAACGATGATGCACACATTTGATAAAATAATAATTAATTGATACATTAGAAAGTTGAATATTTGAACCCAAATTTGAGTCATTTTCAGAAACGTAGTATAAAGTATAATGAAATATGTAAAGATTTAATTCATAAAGATAAAATCTTTATGTTTCATACTTTACTACGTTACTGAAATAAGGGATTAAATTTGAACCAAAACGTTTAACTTTCTATATAAATTATTTATTATTTTATTAAATATAACTGCGCACTATCATCCGCTAGACTCTTAATAGCTTTATTCTAATTTTGTATTTATTTAATTTTATAATATCATCAGGTTAAAATTTTTCAACAGTTGCAGTGTGTAGAAAATGTTTCCGTCAGCCCAAAGATTTTCTCTTAAGATTGAAGATCGTTTTAATTAGTCTATCGATCTATTTGCATCCGAATAGATCACAAGTTGCCCAATGGCAAAATTAAATTCGGACATTACACAGCGGAGCCGTATAGGTGATTTATCGATCAGTGCCCGGTTGATTAAGACGGTCCGCCGTGTCGCAAATCCATTCGACAGCCGTTCTCCGTAGACGACGAGAAACTTACTTACTCACACCCACCACCCATCCCGGGCCGAAACTCCATTCTTGCCTATCTACAGCGGAAAGTCAGCGAAAGTTTGCGCCATGTGCTATCGAAGGGATCCCAGGATTCGGATAGTAGTACCTAGTCGAACAAACAAGAAAGTCGAAAGAAGAAAAGCGAGAACACCAGGACCAAATGGTGGGTGCACCATCTTGCGGGGTTTCATTGCGCGTTTCGGTGCCCGCGCACTCGCGTATTTCGTACCCTCGTCCTGGAGAATAGATCTGCAAAAATTAATTCGCCTATTATTTACAATCTTATCGCCGATTACCGTAATATTCTTCTCGCGGAATATTCTACTCGAATGAAACAACGTTTGACTAAGGAAAACAAAAGCATGACAGAATACTATTATACAATATATACTGTTCTCTTGCTTAAAAAAAAATGACATAACTCAGAAAATTATCCCTCACGATGTTTTAGACTTAAAGGCAATCGATTTTTTTTTATTATAAATTTCAATTCTAGTATAGATAAATTTAAATCCTTAAACAATAAATAAAACGCAATTTAGCTTCTACGATAGTAAAAATTCATTGTTAAAACTTTCACAAATGTGCAAGAATTTTTACAATTCAGAATACAATATATAAAAATCTGCATTAAAATTGGAAGATTCAGGTTGCGAGCGAAGAATAAAAATTTTACATTACAGACAGAAAATTAAATTTCTCGGAAAAGAGAAAAATTTGTTTTTTTAACTTGAAAGAAAATTATTGACTAATCAAATAATATGGGCAAAAAGAATATAATCTGAATATAATCTCTTTTTGTGTAATCCAAGTCTTTTTACTATTCCATAAAATTTTCAAAAAAATAGATAAATGTATGGTTACAGCCTTTTAATATCTCTATTACGTTATTATATTTATATTATAAATATATATTTATATTATATTTATATTATAAATAAATATTACAAGATAGGATGGGAAACTAGGCTTCGCTCTCCTTTATTTCTGAGAAATCAGAATAAAATTTCGCCAAAAAAGTGTCAGAAAAGATCTGGAGTGCAGACGAGAGATTAACATGTATGTATCAAATGTATCAAATTTTTGCTTTATAACCTTTGAATAATTACCCTTAAAAAAATTATCCTTTTTTACTTATTTATTTTTATGACAATTTTGACGATTATTTTATGAAATTAAGTTAGTTCCTTTTTTTGTTATTGGTAGAATAATGTTTACTTAACTCATTGATAATAACTCGAGGATCACGTTTGTTGTATTATGTCTTCTTTGAAGTAGATAAAGAAGCGATATGATCTATTAATTAAATTATGCGTCGTTTTTATAAAATATAATTATAGAGAAATAATTTTCTGCACCATCAGTTTAGTGCATTGTACTTGACGCGAAAATGAAGATGAAAGCCAGTGTAGTGCATTATGCTTCCATCGACGGAGCTGAATTGGGCGGAGCTCTAAACCTAAACCACATATAAGCCGCGTATAACGACATCCGTATCTGGCTCTTTCAGCGTAGCAAAATTGCTCGAGTTACTATGGTGTTTCATCCGGCGGTTAAATGACAGATTCATAAATCACTCGTGCTTGCGATTGGCCAGTGATAGTCACCGAAGAGATGTAGGGGATCATAGCAAGAAGGGACGAGAAGAAGCGTGGAGATTTCGCGTCAAAAGGGCTCGATCCTTGGCTCGAATTGGTCTAAGCTTTAGGACCGACAAAGAAAGCAGGGAAGGCGAAATGGGGAGGGGGGAGCGAAGAGACGGAGTCAGGACCCACAGAAATTTAGTTCCTAAAACGAGGGTCTAATCGTTGGCGCGATATCTCTCAGGACTTTACGATGCAGCGCGGCCTTACATATATATATATATATATATATATATATACTTACATTTGTGTACATGTGCGCGTATATGCGTCACGTGTATATGCATTGCAGACAAGTGTATGTGCAGGATAGGTGCAGCCCCGAGGCCCCTTACGTGCCAGCCCACACGGTAAAACATCGCCAGCAAGATTACACCGGAGTTTCACCAGTTCCCGATGTTTTATCACGATGGCCCTCGGTTCTCCTCTCGCCATCCGCCTCCCTCTACCCTTTCCAACTAGCACGGCTGGCGACGTTTGTCCCGCAGAAAGTTGGATGAAACTCTACGAATAGCGCTGCGGCGCGGCGCCCTCGTGAATCTCGCCTCGAGAGAGAGAAATAGCTAGAATCTTCTAATCGTAATCTCCCAAAAATATACCGCAAAAATCGACACATCAGGATCCTTCTATTTCCTTTTTTTTTTAATAAGAATCTTTTATCCAGAGAGAGTATTGTAGATTAGCTTCTTAACTTATTTCCATGGATGATATGATACCTGCATGAAGGAATATTAAATGATTATGATTATATAATGGCAAAATTAGGAAAGAAAAAATGCGTGTTTTAGTCATTTTTAAGAATAATTCTTCTTATAATTGATGTTATACTTTTCAATGATTTTTATTTTCATAAAATTACGTTAAGGTAGTACTTGCATAAAATGCATTTTCTTACGATTTTCTTACGAATGTACTAAAATTTTAAATACAAGTAAGTTGAAGTGCTCTCTACGTTTGTGTAATTAGAAACATAGACCGTCTAATTTTTGAGATATTTGCAATTAAAATGTGCAATTTTACAATAACATATGATGTATATATGCAATTCAAGTTAACGTCAGATTTTTAATTATAGTGTTCATACCGTACTTAGGATTGTTACAAAAAACGAGCTTGCGAAGGAACATGAAATGGAAAAAAAGGTCATAATTTTTGACTGTTTAATTAGAAAAATAGAGAAAAGAACACATTTTCGATTTTGTTTGATATATGGAGAGATCAGACTGAAGGAAATGATGAGGAGTAGAGGAAACGGCCAACGAGCAGGCAGTTAGTATGCGTTTATCTAGGGCCTTATTCTTGAATACATACGAATAATTTTCACATAGAAAAATGATAATTTCTCGACTGTGATTGGTCGATTGTATATGGAATTGCTATTTTCACAATTTTTGAGAATAGAGTCCCAAATGGGGAGCCTTAGACAGGTACAATCGAAAGTTTTCTCTTTCTGAGAGTGAAGTATCGCCACCGAACGTCGCAATGCGATTTAAACTTTTGGACGGTATTATCGTGCAAGTACTACCTTAACTTAATAAATAATAACACATTTTTATATAGCAAAATTAATTTGAATATCAAAATCTTAGTGTTTTATATTAAAATGACAGCACAATCGAAACGTTATCAATTACTAATTAAAGAATCGAAAGGATTACAACTATTCCAGAATATCCACTTAAGAGTCTCACAAACCTGTCGCTCAATGGTATAAACACAACGAATATCATTATCCCTTGCGAAACCACTGGAAAATCATTAATAGTATAATGAGATAGGATCCCACATTGAGTGAAAGCTTGAAATGAGATCAAACCATAATCCAATATCGGTTAGATAAAACCCACCAGCTGCAATCGATCAAATTACTGGACCATCACGTCACGCTGCTGATCCTCGCACATTCTGTATAAAAGGGTTCAAAACGCCGTTCAAAGCATCTCTCTTTCAATAGATCACTTTGGATAACAAAGATATCTTTACATTACGCGCATATCCAATTCTTGTGCTCAAATTCATTTAATCTAAATCTACACTTAGATAAGATTATTCCTATATATACGATTTAGACTAAATTATAAGGAATTTAGACTAAATTATAAGTACAATGTTTCACTTTACGCAGTTACGAATTTAGAAGGCGTTTATGAGATGGGTTGGAATTAAATTGAAACCTGAAATTATGTATCTACCACCATCATACGTCACGTTCTATTTAAACTAATTAAATTTTAAAAAAATTTTTTAACTCTCCGATCTGTAACACAGTTACTGACGCTTGGTCTGTAAAATATGTTTATATTATTATAATTTATGTCAATTAAAAGGCATTAATTTTAAGAAACTAAAATAACAAAAATGATTACTAGTTATACATTTTAATAAGAATAATCCAAATTTACAGATGTAATATAAAAAATTGAAATATTTGACTTTTTTTATAAAAAAAAATTTGTAACTGAGTGAGTCCAATAAATCCATCGTCAGCTCTGGAACTCCATCAGCTCATAAAAAATTACTTTTCTATGAAGCTTTAGGTTCCAACTTATATTATCAACCGATTCTGCTGCGTAACTTCAAATTGTCGCAACGATAATACAATGAAGAATTAATCCGTTTGCTCAGTGTACGTAATCAGCCGTCTGATTGTTTCATTCAAAGACTTTGATAAATCTCTTCGAATAATCTCCCTATTCCGGAGGAACAATTTTCCGCATCAAACGCGCATTTGTAACAACAACGTTACCGAACGAATGCGAGATTCGTGAAAGTTTGATACCGCATGGAACTTTTCTGTTTTCCAGCTATGACGGAAATTCGCCTCGAATGCTAATTTACGCGACTTTATGCACGCGCATGTTTTGAATGGATCCGTGCGTTATACAAAACGTTCGCACGTATGCGCGATTCTCGTACAGAAGGATATTCCTCATGAAAAACTAAAAAAATATATAAAATTCAACTCTATTTTATTGCGATATTCTTTTGTGAATGCGTAAAAGCAAAATTTCAAAATTCAACGTATTTTATATAATAATTTTACACGAAAGCTAAAATACATTGAATTTTCTCTCTTTATCATATTACTACTCTATTTCGCTCCGCGACTCAAAACTTGATATGTCACAATAAATCCGCGTAATATGTCTCCAATTTTTCAACGCGTGATCGTACCGCGGACTTATTTCCGACTTGCGACTAGAGCGAAATGGCGAGAAGGAGAAGGAGGAGGTTTCTCTCTGCATTTCGTAGATGGAACTGTTTGAAAGCGTCGGGCGCGTGCAATACGTCGCTTTAATCCGATTATTCCCGGCGATTAATCCTCTTGTCTATCGCACGTATATCCTTCCTTTTAGTCGGCTTTCAAACGTAGTCAGTCTATCTAATTGCCCCGTTCGGTTTGTACTGTCCTAATTGTTTGTTCCGTCGCTAGAGGTAGTATACAGATATCGACGACGGGCGTCGCGACGTCTTCGGTAATCTGCACCCTCTGTATATTCTTCCCTCGCCCTCTCTCTCTCCGCGCGCGCGCGCGCGCGCGCGCGTGTGTGTGTGTGTGTGTGTGTGTGTGTGTGTGTGTGTGTGTGTGTGTGTGTGTGTGTGTGTGTGTGTGTCTACACAATCAGCAAAATTCGAACTGTACATCATTGACATTAGAAGTGACTTCGTGTCGATATAATTATCAATAGAATTAATCATACATTCTTTGCGCAATTATTTTTGAATTAATTCTATCGAATCTGAGAATTCTTTAATTATTCTATCAAATGTGTTCGTTCTGTTTACAAATAATTACTAATTTTTAATATCGCAGTTCTATTATCACATTTTGTAAATGCGTGACGTATACAAATTTCTCGTGTTCCTTCTTTTTATATAGGCATTTTAATTTTGAAAACTACAGGATTTTATAAAAACAATTGCAAATGATTGTGCATCAAATGAAAAGTAGTGCTCAGTATGCAAAATTTCTGTTGTATTCTATACAAAATTGCAAAGATATTTATCCTTCCACCGGCAATTGCGATCTTTAAAGATATTACCGATATTTTGATTGTAAATTTTAGATCTGTAAAAAAATGAGTAAAATGCAATCCGACTTCTATAATAATAAAAACTTGTTGATAAAGCTTTGAGAAGTCCACTAGATTTTTTCAAATTTTTATGTAATCTGAGACAATAAAAAAATTTACTTTGCTTCTTGAAGAGAAGTTATTATTGATGGAAAAGTTCAAATTTATGTCGACGATTACATTTAATAATATTAAAGTAAAATTCTTAAGAAAGACTGCTAATTTTAAATATACTTAAAGATAAACTGTTAATCTTAAACATCTTTGTTATCGCTAATAATGAATGGCTTTAATTAAACTGAAACATTTGATTTTATTATAAAGATTATTGTAATAGTTTATGTACATTATTATGTACTTTATTATTGCGTATTAATTGCACTGTTTTTCACGACTCTTAATTATTTGTTTTAAGATTTATTGTTGACTTAAAGATAGAACATGCAGAATACTTATTATGATTTTAGATGATTTTACATTGATGTACAAATAAGATTTTGAAAAGGTTTTTACGTTAATCAAATGTTAAAATATCAGAACAAAGGCCACAATAAAATAGTTTGTCAATTTATCCTGCGTGCAGCTGCTCGCTTTCCGCGATGTATCCGAAAATTGACATCGATAATAATCGATGTCGTCCGTTTTGATTGCATGCCGGATACATAACGATACGTATGCGTAATTATTTAGAACAGAATTAATAATAACGTGATTTTAAATGTCTCGCTAATGCGTACCATGTTTCCGATCGGTTTAATATCAGTTGGGACAATGTCGGACGCCCACTTAACTATTCATCCATCCAGCAATATTAATTCACGTGACCTGGAAATGTACACACCGACGGAAGCAGCCGGTTTGATGAAAAAAAAAATATACTTTATTATTTTTTGAAAAGTCAAAACGTTCAACGTACCGTTGGCCCCACTATGCAAGGCTTGATTAAACATTCATCAAACCGCACCATAAAGCAGACATTCCGATCAATCGCTGAAAATTGCCGAATACTCGTCGACTATGACATAAATGTAAACATGGTTGTTGGATGAGTATCGGAATAATTACGCGATGCACAGATACTTTGTAATGTCAGGAAGGATCATTGAATGAAAAGATCGCATGTGTGCAAACTTGATTAGTGTTTAATAAAATAGTCGTAACTAAAACCAAACAATTGCAATTAATGTAAAACAAGATAAAGTATTGTTTTTTATTGATTATTTTTAATTTGTTTTACATTATTGAAAATTTGATTCAAAACTTACTATATTTAATAAGAAATTTAATATTAAAAATTCAGATGTTATCTCTATATCTCCTTTATACTTTATTAAATGTGATAAAAAAACAGCTCAAAAAAATAAATTTTCCAGAAAAGGAAAAACTTATTTCTTAAATATTATTTTATAAATCTATAATATCATATCATAGAGAATTTCTATATCACGATTTTGATTGGGAGAATGTCAAAATACTAAACCGAAAACGTTTTTTTAGGAAAAAAAATGTATGGATAAATTTCCAAAAAAACGACCCACGCTTGCTATAAATATGGCAGAAATACTTTAAATTACGTTAAATAAATGTCCTTGTAAAATATTGCCAAAGTACAAAAAAATCTAGACGATTAGTACGCATTCGGCAACTCTCCTCTATCTCATTTATGGTAATAACTTTTTTGAGCTGTGTGACTTTTGAAGTAAAAGAACGATATTCGCGAAGAAAGAAAAATTAATTTAATAAGAAATTTTATAAGAAAATCCGTATCTATTTTTAATAATGCAACAGCATTCTGTATTCTTCTTCGAAATATACATTGTTATTGCATTGTCACACATATTGCGGTGTTATATGGTGAATAGATGCTAGCCGAGATCATTATTTCTCAGCTCGACGCAGAGGCGTGAGACCTTCTTGGGTGCATAAAAGCCGCGGGTATTGGCAGAGGCAATGCTTTGTGAACCACGAGCTCGAGTGAACATTACGTCTAAGCAAGTGCGCGCAACATCCTTGAAAAGTAGTCCAAGTGAATAATGACTCGGAACAATGCGAACGTATGAGGGACAGCATTGCCTTGTGCTCGCGACTTTGCCGGTGCATTCTTTGACGCGAAGCAACGGCACTTTGCGCGACTTGTCACATTTCCTATTCAGAAGTGTATTTTTGTTGCACGAGCGAGAAAATAATGATCACGATCACAAAGAAGCAACATTCATCGCGAGCGTAATCATGCGTTGAAACACGCGAGGTAGTATGTTGTGCGCGACAAAAAGTAGACAAAAAGTAGACGCAAATGTCACGTTTAGGTCTTGAAATAGAAAGCATTTCCGAATAACGTGCGTTAGAGGCAGCAGGCAAGAAAATCCCGCTATGCCGAAATAATTACGCCAAAAATTGTGTATATCAAGATTTTATTTCAATTCATTATTGTACTTTGTTATTATCTGCAGCAACCATGTAATCGTTATTTCATTCCATTCCTATATTCCAGCGCGACAGTATATTTTCGTGATGAGGTAATGCGTGATCATGTTACATTATTTTATCAAACTTATTCCTGTTCGTAATATTTCTCTAACATTCCTTTTCTTTGATGCTTTATTTTCAAATTTTTTATTTAATAAATTATCGATAATTTCAATAATTTGTATTTTATAAAAGTATTTTAACTTTCCAAAGTTGACAGCGATTCCATTCAATTATAAATCTGTTTGTTGAAAATATCAAAAAATATTTTCTTTACGTTACGTTTGTAAATTTCTGTTATTCTTATTAAAATATATTAGTAATCTTTTTCACATCATTTTGGTCGAAATTAAGTATCCTTTAATTAATACAAATTATAAATTAAAATAATTAATATAAATGGATCTTACAAATCCAACGTTGATAATTGTTACAAATTTTGAAATTAGATCTGGAGGGAGGATTAAATAAGGATATCAATTAATTTTCTTTTCTTGTGATTGACAATTGTTCAGCAATTGGAATCGCGTGGCGACAATTCCCCGCGAGACATCTTTACAGAATTGAGAAAACTGCGGAATCCATTGGATCACGAAGCAATCGAGTCCCACGAGTTCCCACGACCAGTGCCGGATTAAAAAATTTTTAGGCCTAAAACGCTGAACATTTTTTAATCCTTTATGTCCTTAAAAAAAAATACAAACTATCAAAACATAAACATTTATACATTTATTTAAAATTAACACAAAATTTTTTTGTTTTTTTTTTCGGAATCAAAAGCGTGTTTCTAATTTAATATTATCTAAAAAATAAATAAACGTAAACTTAAAATAAAAAATAATAAGAAGGAATAATGAATATCTACTGATAATTTCGATTAAAGTGAAATCTTCTTTTATATACAGTATTTTCAAACCGAGCGGAGTTTTTACCGACCTGAATTAGATTAATGATATTGATGATGTCACATACTTTACTACTGATTGACATTACATGTTGTGACGTTAACATTGGTTGACATTACATTATCAACTAATAGTACCGAATGTGACGTTATTAATCCAAAGTTTCCAAACCAGGTCGATTTATGTTTCCGCTTCTGATACAACGCACACGCTCGACTTGATATGAGTCACAACTATAGACATTGGCCCATATTCTGAATCCTTTTTTATCGATAAAGACGCTTTTAAGCATATATATATATATATATATATATATGCTTAAAAGCGTCACAGCAATCGGGCACTGAGGCATGTGCCTCATGCGCCTCCGTCACTGCTGACAACTGAGTCGCCTTCTTCTCCTGTCTCTCGATCGCCTCGCTATATTTATTTTCCTCGCTAGTGAAAAACTTTGCCCCATTGGTCGCTTCCGACGGTTCGCAGACTCGTCTCGAACGAAATCATAAAAGTTTTAGCCTACTACAACTTCGAGATGAGAGAGATGCGATGTCTCTCATGTGTGCCTGGGAAAATTTTCGATTTTCGCCCCATGACGTTCTCGATCGTTTTTGTTACTTCTTTTTTAGAGCATGCGTAAAGTGATGATATCATTCCTTTACTTCAAAAATTATCCAACTCAAAAAATGTGATTTTCGAGTTGTCATCATGATTGAGTTAGATATACAGTACTTTGTTAATCGTTAAATTAACTTCACAGTTCCGCCAATTAGCATTTGTGTTGTCCTTTAAATTTTCAAAGACATCACAATGCCTTCTACAAGAATCATATACTTGAATTGTGCCATTTTTGTAAATAAAAAGGAGAATCTTTTACAGAGAACAAGTTAAAATTTACAATTTTGATGTTTGAAGTTTGAAGAAAAAATTATTTTATTTTAATTTTATTAATTTAATAAATTATTTTATATTTTAATTATTTTAGCTAATTGAGATAAATATAAACTGTTGATAATATTTCGTAGTTATGTTATTTTTTATGAATTATTCCTGATTTATCAACTTTAGGATAGTCACTCAATTAAAAAAAGGTGATTTTTTAAGGGATGTGAAATAACAAAAAATTACAAAAAAATTACAAAAATTTCGATCATGTTTCTAAGTAAATGTTTCTTTGTGTATTTCTAATATTTCTAAAAATATTAATCTGATATTCTAATAATCTAATATATTCTAATATTTTTTTTATTATTGGACTATTATTTTATTATTGAACTAATATTATTGGACTAATATTATTGGACTATTTAATAATTATCTGTTAAATTAAAAAATAATTTTTTGTCTTTTTTGAAAAACTTAATTTTTTTAGTCGTGTCACTTTTGAAATAATAAACGATATAATAATAATGTACAATAAAAAAGCTCCAAATTTAACATATAATTTTTTTTAGTCGTGTCACTTTTGAAAAAAAGGAAATAATTTTTAATAAAAAAAGGATATAATTTTTTATTTTTTTGCAAAATTCGAAATTAGTCGAAGAGTTTACTACAACAATGAACTAATTTACAACGTAGTCATCATTTTCACGTGTGATATAGAAATATATGGATAAGTGACAGAATTATTTATTTAAAAGTTGTACTAACCCACTGTTATGATTTTTTAGGCAAATTTAGATTAATTTTTTCTATTATTCAGCAATGTAACCATCTGATTTATTCTTCTCATATATTTTTTACTCACAATCTGCAACTTGTAATAAACTTTTTGGATACATGTCCAAAGTGAAAGTACCTATGAAAGTAAAATATATAAGAAAAAGTTTTTGTAGTAATGTGTAAATAAATGTTTATTTTTTTATCTTTTAAAGTTCATTTTTTTCGTTTTTACAAAATGTACGTTAGTCTATTGTTACAGAAAGTAGCTCTTTGATTTTTTCTAGCGATGGAACTTTAAACATATTGTGCGCTATTCAAATTGTTCAAATTGCAGTAAATTATATAACTTTAACGAAATATTAATTTGTCAACAGTTGCGACAAATAATTAGCCATAATTTTCGTTAGGCAAAAATTTAGTTCTACAAGAAATAATGCAATTTATGTATACCTATATTTAATGCGCTTTTCCTTAATTTATATGAATGAATTTGTCAATTTAAATTCTTTCAAAATTCTCTCTCTGATGATTGCTTATACACTGGAACATTTATTTTACCTTCCTAGAAAAACTATTAGTAATAATTATCAGCTTCAAAAATTGGAAAACTTTTCAAAGCGAGGATTTCTATCAAAATCAAATTATTCTCTTTTTGTCATTTCTATTTATTGTACAAGTCAAAACACCATATCACAAGTTTATCTGTCGAAAATGAAAATTTTGGATATGATCCCTCATATATTTGAACGTAATTAATTAACGCAGAAGTGGCATACTTCAGTTCTGCTATTCGCAATCGCATTTTCTAGATTGAAGGTAATTAAGAGCTTATTATTATATTGTAACGCGCGCGTATTAAAACGCGTACAAGCGTCCGCATATATTGCAGCAATTTGTTACGCTTTGTAAATTAGTTGCCAGCAAATTTATTAGTTGTTGAATTTATTAACATAATTTTCTCCAGCACGCTAACGAACCTTCTCGCGTTTCGATCCACACGTGATTTTCTTATAAACATAGCCCTCACACCTCATGTTTTTCAAACACGTTGTTCACACTTACTGGATTCTTTAATGTGATGTTTGCATATTCAAGTAGCGTGAAATAAAATGGAGATTAAACCTCAAGTAAATTTTTGAAGTCTGCAGAAGAAGAAAAGTGACTTAAATTTGGTGATCTAAATTTGTAACTAATATAAATTACACTGAAATTAAGATTTAGGAATTTTTTCAAATTAAGTTTCGAATATAAAATCTTATTTTTAAAAAAAGTTGATATTAATAAACCTAGATGATAATTATTAAATGCTTTGATGAAATAACTTTAATCAAATATTTGGTTAATATAACAAAAAATAGCGTTTAATTCAATTCCAATTAAATACTAATTTTACTTTTCTAAATATTTTGTAATTATTATCATATTTGATTGGTAATTATTATCATATTTGATTATTATGTTTGTAATATTTACTAAATATTATATCAATAAATAAAATACCCTTGGTATTTTGATAACTATTATCAGGTTTTTTTCCAGTACAGCAGTCTTCTACTTCTTCAAGAAGTGCAAAGAAATCCAATGATGTTTATAAAAATAATGTCTAATCTTGTATGCTAAAGAATTTTTGTATGCGAATACAAAAGTAGTGTACGATTAAGTTTTTATTTTAAAATAAGAAATCAATTCCGATTGGTCAAAACATGTGGAGAAGCAAAAACGCCTCGGAACATACGTATAAAAGTTCTTAAATTTCTACAATAAGTAATGACAAAAAAAAATTAATGTTACAAATAACCCGTCAAAAATTTTTGTTTCTTTTTCTTCCTTCAGAGCGTGTACAATCTGTTAGGCGAGACGCTGTCGAGGCTGCAACAGTATGCGGAAGCGGAGAGGTGGTTTCAGGCGAGTTTGGCCAGCCAGCCTGACCACGTGCCGGCCCACATCACTTACGGGAAACTTTTGGCACGGAACGTAAGTAGCCATCGTTTTGTTTTTAGATCGCCGTCGTCTGCCATCGCCGCTTTATTTCTTATCTTAGAGCGATCTACTTTCCAAGTCTATATCAGCTGTGATCACTTGAGAAACTTCTACCGTAATATCCAATGCGCGAATATAAATATATTTGGGTCAATACAAAGTCCCCGCTCCTCTCGGCTTTTACATCTCTAAAAATTTATTTTGCGCCAAATATCAACTATATTTCGATGGTATTAACGAGCAACACGATTGACAAAATTTTGACAAAAAACAAAATTCTTTTGTAGGTTGTAAACCAAAGATCCTTTTTTTTTTTTAGAGAATTCAGCGCTGAATGTAAATCTATTTTACTGTTTCTCGCGGTAAATATTATTTTTTCAGTGATACTCAATTTTTGTGTATTATATCTATCGAAATTGTCAATAGAAATTGCAATATGTTCCTGTAGCGAAAGGAAAATTCAAAGTTATTATTTATTTACCTATTGTAATTTTAAAAACTTTGATTTTTCTTAATATCTACATGTATTTTCATTATCCTTGGAGGTTTATATTCAGCGTATGTATGCACATACATAATTTAACACTAGAACGGCCGATGATGTCATTTTGGCTTCGCTGACTTTAAAATTTCATAATTCTTATAAATTTATTGGTTAATAGTTTTCTCTGACTTTTTATTATTTTAGAAGTTTGATTTACAAAAAAAATCCATTCCATTCATGTTCAACGTTTTTATTTGTATTTTAAATCAATTTGTATTGAAACCATCAATATGCACTTACAACAAAGGAATCTCAATTCGGAATGTTCAATTCTGATTTTAATGAAACTTTGTATGTATACATATAGATGAATTTAGAAAATGAGAACGAAAATATGTAATTTCATCTTTTCTCACTTTTGCCATTAACTAGATTTTCAAATTGTATAACTTATGGTTATATCTGAATAGAATTACGGCTAGTCTAGAAATTTCACCGCGATAGCGGCTCCATTTATCGGAAAAGTGTATACCTAAACCAAAATGTGCATAATTACACTATTTTTTCCTACAAATCTTTTTTCCAAGTATTTTTCATTATCTAAAAAAATTCTTATATTTTCCCAGTCAAATTCATAGTCAAATTGTAATCTTCGATAATAACAGATGGATTAAAAATATGAACTTCGAAAATAATTATTTTTAAAAAACATTATTAACATAAATAAATAAAAAAATTAAAGATTTTATTATATAATTTTTGTAATAACTTTTTTGTGATAACTTGAAAAGTTTTTGAGATATAATGAAAAGAGTTAAAAACCGCCTCTAAGGGATGATCGTTGATGCATGCGAACGATGGAAATATGCGGTTGTTAAATTGAGTAAAATTTTGTTTTTATATAATTGCAGAATATTGAAAATATATGAATACAATTTTGATATAGTGTTAATAATAACATATAACATTAACCGAAAACAAGGATAGAAGCCAAATTGGCACCTTTGACGATTCTATCGATTACCTATCTTCGGCTGTTCTAGTGTTAACCGATATACTATCTATATATATATATATATATATATATATATATATATATATATATATCTTCTAAATTTTGAAATTATTATATATAATATGATAGGTGTCTCTGATGTTTTTTAATATTATAACAAATTATTAC
>Ga0157364_1001739_pt1 | contig 19074 bp, 13 predicted proteins | sample AttsexASBM2_FD_111476 | JGI IMG/M metagenome (GOLD analysis project Ga0157364, IMG submission 111476) | Fungus gardens microbial communities from leaf cutter ant in Ribeirão Preto, State of São Paulo, Brazil - Atta sexdens ASBM2 | ecosystem: Host-associated > Fungi > Mycelium > Unclassified ...
AAGTATATTTTTATAATTAAGTTTTTGTAATTATTATTGACATTACTACAATATGATCATGAAACATTTCTTAAGTTTTTTCATTACAATTTTCTATGGATATTCTGATCTTTTTCAGAAATATTTTCTCGAAATACATTTTAGACATTCCTTCTAAATGAATATGTATAATGTATAATTACATGAAAATGTATTAATCCCATATCATTAAATTAATAAATTTAACACATTAATTTAATAATCATTTTATCGATTTTTAGATCATCGGCCGAAACAATGTCGTATTTGAAATCTAAACGAATTCATAGGATAGTATCAAGGACACAGAATCAAGATGACTCTCCTAGTACTGCTAAAAAACATAAAGGGGGGGAGTCTCTCAATTCCTGTAAATAAATATTTCTTTTTTACAATGCTAAGATTAATGTTACTTCTCACAATACATGAGATCATTTATTTCGACGTATATAAAATAATGTAGTTAAATCATGAACCGAATAAAACTGCAGATATGATTTCTGATTGTATACGTGCAGTCCCCTTTATGATTGACCTTGATATGTACTTTAGATAACGATTTTTCTAGTATTATTATTATAGGTTTACTTTTGTATGAAACTTTTGTATGAATATGTAAAGCGAACATTTTGAAAGCAACAGATATACATTCTGCAGCATCCACGACGTCATTGATGCATTGCGCCACTCAGTTCTTTATGAGAATCTTCGTCGATTGTGTACTCACGAAAGTATAATGTATTTCCAAATTATGTTTTATTGAGATATAATCTTTTTTTTTTGAGTAATTTTTTTAAATCAATTATTTTGAATATATTATTCTTTAAACCGAATCAATAAAAATTCCGTTGCTTCATAGTACTATGCTTCGAGACAATCTCGGCGAGTTATTTAAAGCCTCGCGACATATTCGCGCAGATATATTTGGTACTCTTAGTTTTAAATAACCGCTAGGTGAAGTCTACTCAATGCGAATGTCTCGTGCGCGAAGTTTTATGAAAATCGAAATAATAAAAGTTAAAATAGTAGCCTGTGTGATTTGGTGATTACCTTGTAAGTTTTTGCTGTGTTTCTCTATTAAACTATGCAATATATTATAGAATTAGTAAATCAATTACATAATGCATCGTTAGTTTCGCGTTTTCATATGAATGCACATTATTACATGATAAAATTAATCTTAATGAGAAAGATGGTATATGCATAAATAATTTGTAAATTTATGATCCGTTGTAAAAATATTAATTATATATCACTGTATTGGATGGTATAACTGTAGATCTTTCTTTAGTGTGTGGTATATGATTGTTCATCGGATATGCTTTATTACGCTCATACGTTTTCATTACGCTTGATGCCGCACTTGTTTAAATGGCACATATCTCAATAGGATAATGCCTGGATCAATAGACTTGATAGTGTCTACAGCGTACATTGGAGTCACGATTTGGATAGCGTATTGGCTAAGGCTATATGCATTATTTTATCTTAATTCTTATCCCCTCACAAGAGCTTTGGTTTTTGAATTCATAGCTACAGCAGAACTTTGCGGGGCATGTTTCGAGCTCATTATAAGTAAGTCAACTCTGTTTTATAAGTATAAGTATTAATTGACGATATTATACAATTAACTTTAATGAATGATAACCTTGTGGATTCAAAAATCTGGATTCAGAAATCTATTATTTATATTGCAATTATATTTATATATTGCGTATTATTACATATATATGTTAGCATTATAATTATATTTTTTCATTGTATGTATTTTTAAACTATTGATTAAAATGTTTTATATTATTTTTTTGTCATTTTATTGTACATATTACAATAGCACTGGTCCTAAGTATTTTCTCCTCTAAAAAGTTTGAACTTCTTTAGTTGCGGACAATTGGGGAGTATGGATGTACGCGCTTTATTTGTTTCTACTAACAATCTGGTGGTCGATAAACTGGGATGAAGCTTCTGCGTGTCCTTATACACACATGGAGGATGTTGTAATACGTAAAAAGCCCCTGATTGTCGCATTTTTATCGATATGCGCGGAATTGACTGGCGGTCTTCTTATATTTAAGTACATCCAAATATTGTGGGCGTTACAATTCGCTTCTACGCACAAGAATAGAGCCTATGGCGATTGCACTACAGATTTACAGGCAAGACTAAATCGTCATTTTTAATCCCATCGACGAATTATACACTAATATTTTTAAATAATATTTTAAGTAGGGGTTTCATTATTCGACATTTATTGCGCAATATATAGTACGCGTTCATAATTTCAATACGTCCTAGGTAGAACATGGAATCATAATTTAGTCAAAATGACATCACAGAACGTCTTCATTTTATACTTAAAAATTGACTTATAATGTGATGAATGAAATCATGATGATGTCCTCATGATATTATTATGACTTCTATGTTCTACTTGGGATGCGATTGTAAGTAATTTTATAAATTGAAAAGCATCATGATTTTTCAGGTGTCCGCTATAACTGGAGCGCTTGTGGAATGCATTGCAACGTGCATGTGCAGAGTGGTATCCCGCGTGTTGGGTGATCTGAACCCGAGGTTTAGCACGGTCATCGATGCCTTCGTGGGGACGTCTTTAGTAGTTGCAGGTTGATGAATGTTTCTATATTCTTTCTTACGATGTGAAAGAATGCCTGTATCGTTGATCTTTAAAATGTATTTCAGCTTTCAATTACACCGGCGGTTACTTTAATCCTGCACTGGCAACTTCTTTAAAATATGGTTGTCTGGGAACCTCGTCCATGGAGCATGTGATAGTTTATTGGATTGGAGCATGCATCGGATCTATCGCCTCTTTGCACGTGTACCGTATGTCATTTGTACAAAATTTCATTCAAGTACAGGAAAGTACAGATGCCGTTTATTAGATAAAAAATTTGGTAAAATTATTTTCAAGAGAATTTAAATGTTTATGTTATAATTATAATCGTTAGTACCTTTTTAATAACGCATAAAAGTCTAACAATGTACAAAATTGCGTGCCAAAATTAAACGATAGTTTTATACATTCCCATTGTCGTGTAAATAATTATGAACTTGTTCGCAGTTCTGATTATACTTCGGAGACAAAAAAGTGTTCTAAAATTGTTGACCTACATTAATAAATATTTAAAAAATATTATATAATAATTTAATCGATATTACCTCTGCAATCCCTTATGAAGAAAAAATTGATACAATATAATATAGTATAATTTATGACAGAATTCAAGGTAAAATATTTCAACAAGCTATTTTTTTAATGCCTTCTTTATTTATTTATCCATATATATTTATCAATACATAAATATTTGTTTATTAACGTTTAATAACGATATACAACTTTATGGTGTATCATATATGACTAAAAATAATTTGCTACAATTATTACAATTATTATTTTTTATATATATAAGTATGAAAAATATGAATATATATATATATATATTACATAAAATAGAAAACAATAATATTAACAAATGATAACAGAAATGATTAGAAATGTTAAGAAAAATTATATATAGAATTCCGTCTTAGGCGATAAATTGTATTCAACCACTTCATTCTCGTACATTTCAATACTCTGCAACATTACCGAATGAATGTGTATTATTTTACAAAATCACATTAATTTTATAAATAAAAATTATAATTGCTTTCGTTATACTTTATACTTATTTATTACGCGTTTTTTCTATTCGCGAGCATTAAACAATAAAATAATAAGAATTATATGTTTTTTTCTTCATTCAATAAAGAAATTAATTTTTAAGTCGTTAAAACTTAATTTGAAAACTCTAAAGAGAATCATGAAGAAAAGAATGCTATCTTCCACAAACTTACTTGAAAATTCGATATATTATTAAAAAAGACCATTAGGATTAAGAGCTATCTCAAACTTACTGTATTGATGTCCTTGTCCAACTCTTCTACTTGTTTTTTATGTGTAGCCTTCAGCTTCTCTTTTTCACGACCTTGCTTGATTTCTATAGTCTTTCTCTCTTCTACGAATTTCTTCGTATTCTGTTGCTTCTTTTCGCGAAGTCGCCTATCCTTCTCACCTTTTGTCTTCAAAGTCTTATCACTCATTACCTCTTTTGCCATTTCCACAGATACTTTCGCCTGATTGGTATTCATATCCTTTATGTCTCTAGAATAACGTGTTTAAACGATATGGCAAAAAATATTAGAACTTATTTTTCAAATCTTTGCAGTAGCAAAGAAGTATAACAAAACAAATAAATGATGAACCAACTTGTCGTGCTTCGCCTGTAATTGTTTAATTTGTGTAGCTTGCACAATCTCGATCAGTCTCTTTAACTCGTCACGAGAGTTCTGTGTCTGATTTTTCAATAAATCCCATTCCTCCTTTCTCTGCTTTTCCATTATGGTAGACCATTGAGCCGTTTGTTCGCTTATAATTTTCTTGACATTTGCGTCTTGCGCCAAAGTATTTTTGCTAAAAATATCATGTATATTAAATACCATATTAAATAAACAGAATCTCATAATTTAACGGACAAACTATAGGAACCTGTTCTATCAAATGAAATATAAGAAAAAAATATTATAAAGTTTACCTAGAAATGCTTTATTGCGAAATTATAAACAAATATTGAACATTTTGGTGATATTTTGATAGAATATTGATATTTTATGGCAGTTATTATTTTATGACGATGAAAATCTAACATCTTTTATCTTTTCATACACGAAATGTACACTTTTATATTCTATGCAATGAAAATACGTTGTTTCCTTTTTCATATTTCGTTTTTATATTTGTTTATAATCTTGTAATAAAGAATTTCTAACCAAATTTTATTAAATAACATTTTTTTCTATTTTTATTTATAGAATATCTTCCAGTAATTTGTCTGTTAAATCTTGAGATATCTTGTATATAATATTAAATATAATATTTTAAATTTCTCAAATTTCCTTCGCGCGATAGAATTACATTGAAGTAGAAAATTTCAACGCACTCTTTTCCTTTAGTTAATTTTTCGATGGCACTGCAATGATTCTTTTGCATAGTTTGCCTCTCTTTAGCGTGTTTCTTTTTTAGAGTATCCAATTCTTTCTGGTGTTTTTTGCCTATTTTAAAACCTTTCTCCCTTTTTAAGGATTCTAACGTAATAGGTTCCAGTTTCAATGTCTCTGCTGAAATTATAAAAGAATTGTATATATAATCATATGTGTAACAATTAAATAATATTTGGTGCAATTTGTTCCCTTGCCATTTAAATGAATCATTATTTTTTAATATAAAAATATAATTATACATAATTTTATTACCCTTTTTCGTTTCTTCTTCTTTCTTTTTTTTAGCATCGGTCTGTTCTATTCCGAGTTCCTTCATCGTTTCAGTTTGCTTCTCGGCGGCCTTGCTAAAACCGCCCGGATCCGACAAGGCGGCCATAAAGTCTGAAATTGGAGGCGTGCTTGTGAGAGAATGCCGTGAAGAGTGCTACTATTTTTGAGCCGCTGGGATACTACCTTCGAATCCATCGGGGACGTAAATCTTCAACTCTATGTTGCAGAAGAGCATGGGCAACGCCATCGGAAAGTTCGCTTCGGTCTTCAAGGAGATGTGTCTGTAACCAGCCTGAAGGCCGTCCAAAGGTAAGATTCGCTGTCCGAGCAATTTGCCATTTTCTTCGTACACACCTGTCGGAAATGAAATATGATTGAAAAATGATTGAAAAATATTTGAATTGTAGACATCAACATTTATTTACTTCAAATTTATATTATAATGGATCCATGTAAAGAAAGAGGCGTTAGTACCGAATCTGAGTACTGCTAAATCAGGAAGCACAATCTTCCGGAACAAGAATGGTTCCTCATTGTAAACCGGATTCAGACCGTTCGCCGGCACCATCCGTGTTCTGAATTCCTTCTTGATCGTGTCTGCTGGTAGACCATACATGTCTACCTCTACGTACGTGCCCACCTTCTTATCCGACAAGAATTGCCCGGCTATGATTTGAACTGCGCACTGCGCGGTGATGATACCGTCGACGTCCTCGGAAAAAGGATCGAAGCTTCGATCGGGTCTTCGCATGAAGTCCGGTTTTAACAGATAACCCGTCGTACCGTTATACTCGAATTTTCCCTGATTAAGCTGCATCGGTAAATCAGGAGTTTGGAAATTCAAAGCCACCATCTGACAGCCAGCATTCCAAAAGACCTAGGTAGAATACCTCGCATAAAACAAGTATATGTAAAACAAAATGGTCATTCTTAAAATAATATTTAATGAAAGAACGTATGACTTTCAATGCAATTTGTATGTATAATATTAAACAATAAAAAAAAAACGCTTTTGCTAAGAATCTTAAAAATATTGCAAATAAAGATCTGAAAATAATTTTATTGAAATATTAAAATAATTATATAAATAACTCAAATATGATCAACAATACTGCAAAAAAATGTTAACATTCTAACTTAATAATCATAATTATGTTGAGTACAAGAAAATTATTTTTAGATTTGTATCTAACTAAATTTTTAGATATATTAAAATCGTTCTTTCTATGCAGAGATATAACGTGAGTAATAACTCTGCGGGGAATCTAAATGCGTTTGTGTATCGTCGCAGTTACCTGGGGCATGTAATTCGATGAATCAGCCCTCGTGCCCTTTGGATATATTCGACTCATTTGCCGCTTGTTGTAATTAACGAACTCCACGGAGTGAGTTTTCAGATAGTTAAGAGCGGCAGTCTCGGAGAACGAAGACATATTATGATGTATATTCTTGCCTGCAACGTCGGGGTCGAGACATTAGTACATGTCGCGCGCGCGACACATGCGCACGTGTACGCTCATTCATTTAACTCTCCTTAAGTCTCCAGGACGTACGCACCACCACATAAACACCCGTTACCTCGGTAAATTTAAGACATATATGGCACACAAAACTCATCGCGAAAAAGAAAGTATAATATTAAATTTCATTTACTGATTCACGTATTCGCTGGATAAAATCTTTGCATGATTTTACAATATCTTACAAAAAAGGAATAAATATACATAGACAATAATTTTAACAGTAGGATTAATATAGAATTTTCTTTTATTTTTCAAAAGAAGCGAAATATAAAAGCAAGTGAGATGCGAGGTAAAAAATATTTTTAAAATTGTGAAAATTATTTAAATTATATCGTGTTTATTCATCTTAATCAAAGCGATATATATCGTCAGTATAATAAAATCACCTTTAATACGAAATGAAAAATAAAAACTGTGAAATTTATTTTTTATTTCTGTTGTGTTAACGATATTATTTGATAAATAGATCTGTGTTGAGCTCTGAAACATGTGCTCTTAATGATATACTTCAACAAATTTGGCTCGTTATTTAATAAACTGCGATTGAAAAAAATTGAAAAATATTAGACTAATTATATTTATTTTTATTATTTAAATATATAATACTATATATATATTTCTTTGAAAAAAAAAATAAAGAGAAAAAATAAATAAATCAGTTTAATCATTTACATATTATGCAAAAACGCGGAAGTTTAAAAAAACACCGTTATTTAAAAATTTACAAATCAATTATTTTGACTCTACTTACTCTAATGTTAAAAATGATTTTTTTCATAAATTTCTTAAAGTTATCACAAATTTATACGTTGATCATCTTAACTGATTTACAATTACTGATAAGTAGAATGTTTCGATAAATGATATCACGTACTCTCTGCAGCTTCGAAACTCTGAAACTTTATTGGCTGCGCGTAGTTTATCATTGCCGAAAGATAAGGATGAACTTGCATTGTACTGCCCGTGTATTGGATTGCTTGTACCTCTTCAGCACCTTCGCCTCCGGCAGGAGCTTCGCCTTCCTGCATAACGTATCAAAGGTAATATGTAAAATTGTTGATTTTTCAAAAAGAGTGAGAAAGATAAAATGAAATTTAACTGATTGAAAATTCATTAATGTGGTTAATCACCTTCGGAGGCTCTGGTTCTGAAGGTGGAGCATTTGCGGGTGCACTGGCATCTTCTACAACTTCATCCTTGTCTTCGAATTGTCCGGCGCGGAAAAGCTCGAGCTCGATTTTTTCCACTTCCGGCTTTAATCGTTTATTTTTTATTAATATTTTGTTTTTCAATACGCTTGGCGGAGGGAGAAGACATCCAGACTCAAGCTGAAAATAATGTACACGTTCACATATGATAATTTTAATTTGCTGATTGGATCATTAAGCTGGTTCTACATTAGTCACATCGCAACGTTGCGTGTCGCAAGAGTGTCCAATTAGAGTTGAACTAGCTTGATGTTGATTGCGACGCTTGCAACGCTGCAATGCGACTACTGTAGAAGCAGTTTTAAACGTGGTGTCTCTTGACACATCTCTCACGGGATAATCTTTTAAGGGCTCTTTCAGCAACAGGTCACCAAATATTTCGTCGCAATATTTAGCCAATTTATATTGCTGCTTCATGCAGCAGTGATTCTCAAAACTCAGAATTACGGGATACTCGGAAGTGACGAATGCAGTGTCTCTTATAGCATAAATCACATCCTTGAAAAGGATATCGGTACACATAGCTTTGCCGTGAGTTATAATCGGCTCCTCATCTTCGCCCTTTCCATCCCAACAATCCAACTCGACGCACCTGCAATAGTCTTTTTTCATTTTCCATCCGGAATCATTCCAAAATATTTTTCGATCTGTATATCGTTTTCTATTCGATCTATATATCGTTAGAAATTGAAAGATTGTATTACCTGCAACCAGCAAGCAGAACCTGTCGATACATTTCAACAGTACTTTTGCCACCGATCTGACGGCCGCTAAGATAAGTGTTGTGGCTCGAATTGATATAATAATGCGAGAGCGGCTGGTCCATGTCCATCCATTCTTCCAATTTATCTAAAAATACCGGCGCGTTTTCATCTGACATCAAGTATCGTATAAAACCGTCTTTCGTCAGTTTCTCTGAAAATAATAAAATAGAACACGACATAAAAAATGAACGATAACGAAAAATAAATTAAACTTTGTGGAAGCTCACTTTCCGCTTTTGCTTTCTCATCCGTTTCGTAGTCATTGATGATCTCGATACATCGCTTTTCTGTATACAGTGGATATAAGATTTCATTGAGTCGCGGATCTCTCTGCTTTGTATTCATGAATTCCACCAATTGCTGCAAACTTATGGTATCGATTTTCCCTTTCGTGCTATAAACAAGAAAATACGTCTTCTATAATGTGAGAAATTATGCAAAATCCAACTTAATACTTACATGGATTGAAAAAGCTCCTCTATATCATTCCTAGGACATATCTTGAAGTACAAACTATAAAATTTATCAAACGTGAAGGCCTCTGGTTCTATTTTGTCGTTCTAAAATATGAAATAATAATTTATAAAATATAATATGCGTGCATGTCGATATATTTTCTTATATTATTAATTTATACAAGTAAGTGAGAATTGATAATCTGATTTATAATCTGAATATAAATATCAATAAATATCAAATAATGTTATACGCCAAATAATAATATTTAAAAACGTATAAACTTCGTATATGTATGAGGTAATAACTTCGTAAATATACAAAATAATAATACTATTTTTTTTTTACGTAGATTTACATGCAAAAATCATTTGTAAGCGAAATACTTTTACGTTGTTGAATTAACGAAAAAGCTATTCATTCTCTATTCCATTTGGAATAGGAAAAAGTACAACTTGCAGCGATAACTTTGGAATTTTCTTAAACTAAACTTTAAATAAACTTTATTGATCGCATTCACAAACATTAATTAAGGCTTTTTCCTATTGAAAATTCTCTTATTGACTTACTTTTCCATTGGGCAGACCTAGTTCCGATAATCCTTGATAAACGAGTTTCTCGGTCTTTCCAGATGCAAAAGTCTTTGATATCACTTTCACAGGAACCTTTCCTTTCGAATCGACTTGAAAACTTAGCCGCATCCAACTGGCAGATCCGATTAATGAGCAGCCAAATTTTATTTAATGATCAAAATAAACGACATCAGCACTCAAACAAATATTTGTTATATTTTTGCAACTATATTGAATTCGAATTAATGAATACGTACTGCTTCATAAGCTGTATTGTTGGGCAAACGTTACTTGCTTTTGTATTGTGCGTAATTAAACGCAAACCAGCTTGCCAATCCTGAATTGATTAACCACAGATTAACATTAACACATAGAGAAGTTAAATAAGAAGATAATTGAGAGCATTAATTACATTATCGATAAAGCCATACAAAATAAATGCAAACGGAAATCAAATATATATTTAAAACAAAAGAGCAAATTGAATAATTAAATTAAATGTTAAATTGTAAGTAATGTAATTTTGTATGTTAACGATTAATGCTCAGCTTACGCTGCCTGAGTAATTTAATTATGATAAGAATATAATATTTTAGAATCAAATTTAAAAAAAGTTGCAATAGTATTCATAAATTTTTTAAAGTTTGAATTTATGTATATAATCTTAATTTTTTCACAACTTCTTGATTATTACCTTAGCTATTTGTGCATCTGGGCATACAATGTGCTGATAAGTAATATTCGTATAATCCACTCCGGAGCAGATAGTTAAACTTTTTTGATCTAATTGCTCAAACGTTCCGTATTTACTTAATTTATTGCATAACTTTGGATCCTAAATAAATCGATTGATGTTACTCAATGAAACAAACTATTACTATAATATTGTTCTCACAGATTATTCTAGCAGCATTGCAACGATCCAGTAATATTACGATAACATTGTGAATATTGCAATGTTACTGTAAGCTTTTATAACGTGTGGATTATTTTTCTTTACACGAATTTTTTTACCTTTGGCGTCCCTCCATAACGAATATCGCTCACTTGAGCCAGTTCTATAACATCGCCATCCTATAAAAAGTTATGAGCTATTTACTGGTGAATTCGATTATTAAAAAATAATAACAAAATTTGTTTGTTTAGAAAGAAATCTACAAGGATTCTGCAATAACCTTGCCGTCACTTTTCCAATATATGAAGAAACCGTACTCGTCGACTTTAAATAGGCAATTCGGCTCGTATTCAGTAGTCTCCTTGTCTTCAAACCATCGATCGAACACCGAGCCATTTCTCAAGAGCTCCGGCACTTCGATGCGCCAATTAAATTCGAACTTCTTTGTCATGGTTCGGCAACTTTAAGCGGAACAACGTTAAGGTAAACTTCAATGCGAACTTGAGCTTGCCCGATGCTCAAATGAGAAAATGCCATCACGGGACTTGTGTTCCAGAGACGCATAATGCAATTAGTTATATCTAATTTATCATATGAGGATTCAATACGATGGAAACCCGCTGCGTAACGGAGATTCTAAGCATAAGCGCGCTTATATATATATATATATATATATATATATAGCAAAATCTTTTCTACAGTTCGTTGTATTATATAATCGTTTAATATAAACCCCCCCAAATATGAATTGTGATAAAGAGAAAAAAGTGATATTCGTTGTGACAATGATAAACTTTGTTTCAACTTTTTTGAAGATAAAATGCTATTAAAGAAATTAAGAGAACAATATGAAAAAGTCGGATATCGTTGAGAGAAATATATTCTTGGACAATATATAATAATTTATTAAAATTATGATTAACGATGTTGTACACATTAGATTGCGTATTGACTGTGATATATACAGAAATATACTCTTATGTCAAATCAGTGCTTGTCTATATAATTTATCACATGACAATGGCGTAAAGAGTAACAGTTTACAAGAAGTAATAACATTTTATGAGAAGTATATAACAGATATGTTCTTATCCTAATGACTCTTTCGCAAGTGATTATCATCCTTATAACGAGATTATAAATATGGAATGTTGACTGCCACGATAGTTATCGCAATAACCGATGATAAAAATACACGAGCGAATGACATTTCTTGTTAATTGTTTCTCAAAATGTTTTGGCATCCTGTAGATTAAGCGCAACCGTGAAAAGCGAGTCGTTCCTGCGAGTCGATATTATCACGTCTGAGGCTTCATTTGATTGTAGGAATTCAGTTGTATGGATGTATTCACGTCCGTTTGTGGCTCCTTGAGTATATCCTCTGGCGGTTCTGGCAGATTGTGCATGGGCTCCATGCAGTATTCCTGTCCGCAAACTTTACACGCCTCGAAGTGTGGTTTGATGGAATTTTTGAATCTCTGCAGAAAGTTCTTACATAGAAAGCGAAACACTCTTTCTTTTCTAGCGATACTTTTTTAAAGTTATTTTTAGTAAACTTTTTTAGCAATTTAACAATATTTTTTAACAGTATAAATAATAGATTTTTTATTTATAATATGAAACATTATAAAAAATATATAAAATATATAAAAAATATATAGAAAATATATGTTAAATTTTTTATTAATTTTTAAAGATATTTTCTATCAATTTTCAAAAAAATTTTCTTGTTACAATAAAGAAATGATTAAAGTAATATATATTAACATTTTTATTTTTTTTTTCGTAAGATAATTAACACTAGAACTATTAACAATTAACATATTTTAAAAGATAAAGAGGGAAAATATATATAAAGAAATTTAATTATACATATTGTAATAAAAATTATAGTAAATCTGAGAAAATATAGTATTATAAGTTTAACAAAAAATTACGATTAATTATTCAGAGTATTTTGATAGTTCTAATGTTAATTTTTTTTATAATAAATTATAATTGACTTCAATAAAACTCAGCATACTTCAGCAAACGTCGCACCATCCGCTCTGACGAATACATAAACGGCAAAAGCGGGTATGCAAATTAAAGAGAGAGACGCGATGCTCCATCCGATCGCTTCTGCCCACCATGGATATGTGTAATCACCGTTATGGTAGGTCGGCGGCTCATAATCAATTAAACTGAACACCCATACAGCCTGAGAAGATAAGATAATTATAATAATACTGCCGTATATGTCTTGAAAATTGCCGACTGCATGAAGATAAGTGCAAGGGAGCAGGATTGAAAGCGAGTAATTATGTATATAATTGTTATCATCAGATAAAAACAAGATATATCATGTTTTTCTGAGAATAATAGTTGCGCGAACGTGAATAATTGGCGTCTATGAATCCGTTTCTAAATCCGGAATGTCGTACTTTGTTTGATTTGCAGTTCAACATTTTTTAGCCGTTACTCGGATAAATTATCGATACAAAATAAAAGTTTTAATATCCTAAAATTAATATTTTTGAATACCATTATAAGAAGAGGCGCAGCAAGGAACCAACAGAATCGGAAGTATTTCGAAGGTAAACGTCCAGTCATCTCCTTGACGTTATTGCACAGTCGCCGTACGCCGTAAAGCCATGAGATGGCAATTACTTCGAAGAACGCCAAGAACATGATAGACATCGATGCGGCGTAATGATCTATTAGTTGAAAAAAATAAATACCGCCCTGAGGCAGTCAGAAAATCATTTAGTAAGGGATAAGAGTGTTAGTTTTTATTATATTGTGTAAACATCCATTCGTTTTACCTGCGTAATATTTGGCAATCCAAATAAGAACGAAATGACGCATATGAGGAGGACCAGCACTTCGTGGCAGAGAAGATGACGCTTCACCCAATTCGGGAAACCGTCTTGGATTGACGTAACAACCACTTCAACAACGGCAAACTGAAATTTCGAAATTTATGTAATAAAGTATTGCAAAAGTCCAATTATTGTACGATTTTCGAAATAGAAAGGTTATTAAAATACGATTGCATTTATTAAGTAATTGAGTAATGTGACTCTAGTATTTGTTTTTCGTTCCATGACTAACATTGTTAGTATCTCCATAGATAATTCGCACGACGATACAATTCGACATAATTGCGTTTACAGATTAATCTGTAATCGCGCGTGTACATAGCATCGCGATAGGAAATAAGGCTTTATTTATCATTATTTGTCATATAAGCTTACTTGACTGTTTAACGAAAGACAGACCAGCATAAAGAAAAATAGCACAGCCCAGAGTTGAGAAGCTGGCATCTTGGCTAGCGCTTGCGGATAGATGACGAAGACTAGACCAGGTCCTTGAACGGAAATTATGATTTATCTATAAAATGTCAGGGGGAGTTAATCTGACGATGTAAAATAAATGAGGAAAAAATTAAAAAAAAAAGAAATGCAACAGTCTCGACATTGCAAATTCTACATCTTATACCCTTTCTCTCCATAACGCGCGTGACATACTTATATTGATACTTACATAATTTATCATATTTAGCGTGACGTAAACTTCATTTTTATACGTACCATCGGTTAGGACAGCATCGACAGACATGTTTTGCTCCAGCGCTATATTGCCGATTGTGGCGAACGAGAATATTCCAACTAGTAAACTACTGAAGGCGTTTATGAGTGAAACGGCAATGGTGTCTACCAGAATTGTGTTGTGGAATCGATTGTAACTCGCAAAACATATCATTGAGCCAAAAGCGATTCCTACAGAATTGAAGACTTGCGCCGCGGCGTTAATCCAGACCTAATCAATAAATATTGATAATAAATGATATAATTAATAACAATAATAACAATAAATATTAGATTGATATATAAATAATTCAAACTAATTATAGGAAAATGCCACTTTAATCTGAGCTAAATCTTGATGCTTAACCTTTAGAGGATGAGGATCTATTTTACAACTTTTTTCCTTGAATAAGATTTATTATAATTCATGATTTGATTACGTTCTTTGTCTCAAAATATAAATATACTGTTTCAGCGCCACTAATAGCTTTCCCATCCTATAAAAGTTAATAAAATTTCAATTTGAATTTATAAATATTCAGTTCATTTAGACTGAATATTTATTAACTTTAAATTTAACTAAAAATTTAAGATAAGATATTTTTTTTATCAAGAAGATTTTTTTTATCAAGAAGTAAAGAAGACATGATTTTAATTTGAAACTAATTTATTAAACTAATGTATTTTTAAGCTTTAAACACAATAATAATGTGTATATTTATACTTGTGTATGTCTTCACATACACATTTTCACAGTAATAGAATAATTTCTATTATTAATTACGGCTATTCTATTATTCTATTACTCATCATATTTCTCTTTCTTGTTAATCGAGAAATCGATATTACGATACCTTTGCATCGCCAAGCAATTCCCAGCGAGGATGGAAAAAGAATTGCAGACCTTTTGCGGCTCCCTCCAGAGTGAGGGATCGCGTGAGGAAGACCACGATTAAGAGAAAAGGCAGCGTTGCTGTCAGGTATCTCACTTGTGCTGATGACTTAATGGACTTCCAGATGGAAAAATATACCATGATCCATGCAGTTATCAAGCACGCCACGAGCTCCCATCTCAAAATCCCCGGTTCTTCGATGCCACTACTAATTTGCAGGACCTTGTTGCTAAATAGAAAGGCAATTATTCTTTCTTTAAACACTTCGAAGCTACAACACGCGATCGAACTATCTTACACGCGATATAATAACCAGATATTAAAAAATTTTTATTTAGAAAATATACATGTAATATATATTATTTCATATATTTATATAATTACAATAACAAATTGAATTAATTAGTCTAAATATTAAGAAAATTACTCAAAGAAGTCCTCAGATGGTGTTCTCGTCAGATTCGGCCGAGTTCGATTATCGATGGACCCATAACTAGGCAGCCAACAGCGCGGCGAATTCCATGAGTTATCACAACGTGACCATGGTTGTTCCGATCGGAATGCCGAGAAGAAATAGTAGATTGCATAGGCTATTATCACATTATGGTAGGTAGACATTAAAAATGATATTACAACTGACGATAAACCTGCTCCTATAAAAACAGAAATTAATAATTAATATAATATTGTAAATGATTACAATTTAGAAAATATATTCCGAGGAGGCTCAATATAAAATTACAGCTTTAAAGTGTCCAAATATCCGCAATAAAGAATAAAAATAAGTAAATATCATTAATATAATAATTAATTAGTAATTAAAAATAAATTATTAATATGCAAAACAATAAGTCAAAAACAAGGTTAACAACGAGATCTAATTTAGGGTGTCGATTAAAATATAATTGAAAAAAGTAATCTTTATTTACGAAGATGGTAACAATTAATCTTGAATATTTCAGTTACATTATAGTTCTTTATCAAAAAATCTTTATCTTTTATCTTTATTAAAATATTCGTAAAAATAAATAGATGTTAAATTAAATTATTATGATAGACGTTATATTATTATGATAAGGCCGTATTCATAGTCAATTTTTATTTTAAGACTATCTTAAGTATATAATAAGATAAATAACATGCTAATCATAAGGCCGTATTAATGTTTTGACATATTACTTAAAAAGATCTTAAGTATATAGTATTAAGATTAAGTCAATCATAGAGTTGTATTAACATTTTAAGACATTACTTAAGACGGTCTTAAATATAAGAATCAACTACAAATGTCATCTGTCAATAATTAAAAATAAAGATACCTAAATTAGAACGTGATAAGAGACCAACATCGAGATTAAAAGTGCGTAAACACAAGGCGACACAAACATTATATGAAACAATCATAAATTACAAAAGTCAAAAGATAAAAGTAAAACGTGTATAAATGATCATCATATTTTTAAAACTAATGAATATAAAAATATAGCGTAATCAGCGGCGAAATAAAATGTAAAAAAAAAATCTATTCATCGAACGGCGAGAACAGGTTTAGTCTAAGTAATAAAATTGTAGTTGTTAAAAGAAAAAAAGAGACCAAGTCAATAATAAAAAAAAAGATCTATAAAGATAGAATGACGTTAAGGGGATAAAACGGTGATAATTTTAATCCTATTATATTCACACACACACACACTCAATTATTCTTTTAGTTAAGCATGTCAACGTATTTTATGTCAACTGTTTTCCAGTCAACGTATTTTACGACGCTATAAAAATGAGCATGTGAGAAGTTTTTATCAAATAGTCGTTGGAGATTTAATCGGCAATCTGGCACATCGTGACTCTTATCCATTTACCTTTCAACAATGGACATACTTGACCCAGGGCTCCGATTGGGCCGCGACGAGTGAATTGTCCGATGCTGAGTTCCATGTACAGCAATGGTACTCCACATACTACGAGTATTAAAAAGTAAGGCACGAGGAACACACCTGAAACGATGCGATCGATATAAGTGAGATCCCCTCGGTGTTACATTAAACATACACATGAAAAAAACGTTTTTGTTGAAATATCCAAAAATTTAGCTAGATACAGCTAGATATTTGAAAAATAATATTACTATTAAAATAATTATGTAGGAAACTCAAGCATAATGAACAATACTGCAAAAACTTTTGGTGTTCTAACAACAAATTAAATTTTACCTAATTATTTTTAGATCTGCTATACCAACAAAATTAATTTCAGATCTGTGTCCAGCTAAATTTTTAGATATTTCAGCAAAACCATTCTGTCTAACTGTAAAGAACAATGATGGCCTTCCTCTCTCTCTTTCTCTCTCTCTCTCTCTCTCTCTCTCTCTCTCTCTCTCTCTCTCTCAAAAAAAGAAAAGATTAGTCGGGAGACACAGGTCTCGCCCAACGTTTTGCTAAACCAAGGTTCGCGCGTGTACGTAATAAGTGCCTCGACATTAATCATACTGTGGGTAGCGACAAGGTCACTGGATGTAACTCTTTATTCGCAATAAACGATGATCCGTAGCGGCGCTACGGATTACGACTTAATTTGACATCGAGCATTTAGCTGCCGCGAGAACGGGAGAGGTGACGATTAGTCAGCTGTTGGCAAGTTTCCTTCCATTGTCAAATGCTGATACAGCTTTCCGAGCGAACGAATCATATTGTCGCGCTTACAGCGACTATTATTATGATTTGATCTCATTCACACAGATTTTTTAATATTTGGGACATTTTGATCCATTTATGTAAATGTACGGTAGTCATGCATGTACGGTAATTTCTTTTACATTTCGCGGAAAGATGTAAATTTCCCAATCTCAACGGAATGATATACACGTCACATAAATCATACGATGTTATCCGATCTGTTTTTCTCCGTCGCTTCAATCCGAGTCGAGCAGCGACACGAATGACAGTTTTCATTTAGTTCGCTGCAGACGATATAATATACGCGATCACACACTCCAAATAAATTATCGATATTAAACGAGAATGCTGGAGATAACAGTCGGAGCCGATTTAATGTGACATATCAATAATGATTACGAGCGATTTAATTTCTGGCGAAAATCCAATCGCGTCACATTACAAGACGGATAATGACGCACACTCACATTAATGTTGTTACAGTTATTCACTACAGTATCATCTTTATTACGAAAATGCAATTTAGTATCGCAGTAACAATAACTATCGGAACGTGCATCTCGCGTGCGCAAATAGAACCACATTATTTCCCCTGATTTTCCGGTCTTCCGTTTAATATGTGATTTTGCAAAATTATGCACTGTATTTTTACATCAGTACTATGTGCTATTTGTATAACGAATTAACTTGCCCATGCAAAGGCTGTTGAAATTACAGAGTAATTTCCAGCTTATTATAAGCATGGAAATGTATTATACAAAAAGTTACAATTAAATAAAAGCGTTTTGTAATATTCTACAAATAGAAACTTTTATAAGATGCTACATTTTTTATTAGTGATCTTTTAATTAATTAAATTAATTTAAAAACAATAATAATAAATAAATGACACTTAATTAATTTAAAAATCTTTGTCCATCTCTTTTTCTGCCGTATCTATCCTACACAAAAAGAACAGTTTTGCTAAAGTATTTAAAAATTTAAATACAGTTAGTTAAATACAGATCTGAAAATATTTTGTTGGGTTATTAAAATAATTATATAAGACGCTCAAATTAATTGTTAGAATGTCAAAACTTTTTTGATGAGCGTTACTTGAATTTTTTATATAATTGTTAGTGAACAAAATTATTTTCGGATCTGTATCTAAATTTTTAGATATTTTAATAAAAAATT
>Ga0157364_1001740_pt1 | contig 19069 bp, 7 predicted proteins | sample AttsexASBM2_FD_111476 | JGI IMG/M metagenome (GOLD analysis project Ga0157364, IMG submission 111476) | Fungus gardens microbial communities from leaf cutter ant in Ribeirão Preto, State of São Paulo, Brazil - Atta sexdens ASBM2 | ecosystem: Host-associated > Fungi > Mycelium > Unclassified ...
GCATTACTGATCATTGATAAGCACTAATAAAACACATTGATTAGATAATCGATTGATTAGATAATTAGAAACCAAAGGAATAATAGCGAAAGAAATCAAGTATTGTTAATTACGCTAACCACTAATGAAACATGTAACGCAGAATAAATTATTGTATATTGATATATAAGTGTAAAAATTGATTACATAGTATTTGTTTAAATAAAGACTCTTATCGAGCGATTATCGAACGCGATTAATCAAATGTCGCGATAATAATGGTCCTTGCGAAACTCAAACATGTAGCGCTGCACGATAGAAATTAATGTAATCTGAGATGCCGATAAATAACGTAATATGACTATAAAATAGAGTATAGTTGCAGTGAGACGAACAATAATGATTAGAGAAAATATAAATAAAGCATGAGCAAAAAATTGCGATTTAAGAAATCACCTTTGACAGAAAGACTAAAGACAGAAATTATAAAAATGATTTTCAAAAATTCGAAACAATAGAAAAGATATTGTATTATTTTATAAATATATATATAATATAAGTTACTTAATAAAATATTTATATTTTCTTAAGAATAAGTATTAAATTATTTCTACTTTCATATTAACTCTTTGTTTTTTCAACAATTTAATTATAATATTCGTTTATTGATCTATACGAGAGCAATATGATTACAAACAAAATAAGAAATTAATCTTTTAGTGTTTGAAGACTCCTGAAAATTATTACACGTGTCACAACTAATTAAAAATTTTAATGAAATGTGTTGATGAGGATTAGATTGATAAACAAACAAGAAACAAAGATATTGTAAAAGCACCGTTTGCGATCAAGAAATGCTCTATCTCGCACTGATATTAATAATATGTCTCTGAGGGTAAGACGTCGCGGCAAGGCGCGGTAGTGATGGGTGGCGGTTGCAACACGCGTCGCAGCGCCCGGCGTCGCGTCGATACGCGCCGACCATGGCATTAATTTCCGATATTGCTCTCGTAAATATTCGCGACTCGCCGCCGACCATCTCCCACCGAATTGAAAACTTTACTTCTCTCTTTCTGGATTCGACGTTGCCGACACGCGTCCCTATTGGGAACTCATTTTTTATATCGACTCTCAGAATCGTAAATATATTTACGACGAGAGAACGATGCGATTCAAAATGATTTTATAAAAATAAAAAAAGAATTTTAATGTTATATGACATTTTAATTTAATTTATCGCTTGCTAAACTGATATTATGAAAAAGATAAATAGAGGGAAAGAAAATTATTTATTAAAGGTTTACATACTATTATATTCTCCAAAAAGTTTAAAAATCTTTAAATTTCATATTTTATGCTAAATCAAAATGCTAAACCAATTTTATCATTATAGATTCTTTATTTTTGCCTTTCTCTTGTTTTGTGTTCTAAAAGTTTTATTAAACTTTATATTATTTTTCTGGATTTAACAATAGGAACATCTAGAATTTCTTCTTATGCATAGTACTGCGGATTCGATTTCAATATATGGAAGGGAGAATTCGGAATAGGAAGGATATCCTAAAACGTGTCTGCGATAGATCTGCATTTTGTCATGCAAAAAAAAAAATAAAATTTTTCTTTTGGTAAAAGACTTTTATTAAGTAACATTTTGTGTTATATTATAGTGTGGGAAAAAGTTCGTGGCATTTTTTTAATGCCATCTAACGGGAAAAACGCCACGAACTTTTTCCCACACCTAATACATAAAACATATCAAACTGTGATGTACCAATTTGATACATTAATCATAAAATATTAAAATAAATTATAAAATATATAATATAAAATCTTTTCTTGATAAGTGTGTGATATAATTTATCAAATTTATTTCTATACAATTGATTAAGACAATCCTTTTAGAATTTCTATACAATTGATTAAGACAATCCTTTTAGAATTTATCAATTAATTCAGTTGTCTATTGATAGTCACAAAGTGAAAAAGTAACTTTTTAATTGTTAAAAATCGTCATTTAACACACATTTCACGCAAGGATTCGACGCAAATTTTACGATTCATCGTGTACTTATCATGTGCATACAAGCAAAATGGAAATTTATAAAATGCTTTATGCTTATGCTTTGGGATGCAGGCATAATTTAATCTGTCACATATATATCGTGCTTGCATTGTGCCTTCCTCAGGCATTATTGTATCGTGCCCCTACACGACAGGCACGGGAATTATATCTCTCGCAGGTCGAAACAAAGAATATAACGAGAAAGGTGTGTCTCACGAGTTGCACTGCACCAGCTGTGCGTGCGATGCAAATGGATGCGAGACCCATCACTATATAAATCGAGAAACGAACTCGTGAACTGATTGTACAAGACATTCTGAAAGATCATGTTATTAATGCGGTTTTCCATATATATTAATTGTTTTTTATTGAAATGTTTAAAGTTTTATAGAATTAACAAGTAATACGTACAACTATTAAATTGTACATCTAATCATTATTCGATAATGTATTTTGATATTGATTAACTAGACAATTTCAATCAAATTACATATTTTTGATGTGTGAAAAAAATATCAAATATTTAGTTTTTGAAAGTAGATAAAAAATATAAATTTGTACTAAATTGTTTATTTCTCAATACTGCAAACCATCTCGTTCCATTTAGTCTGATTAATCTTTTTACTTTTCTCTTTATTCCATCGAAAATAAATTAAAGGATACATACATACAAGGAACATGTTAAGAATATACGATTTACAAGCGAAAGGATAATTCGACCTTTTTCTCATCTTTTTCATAGCCTTGAATTTAATCAGTGACTGTTGCAGTTCTTCTTCGTTTTATTAGCATTTGCAATCGTTTAGCAGCTGCAATTATTCTCATTACAGTAAAATAGCAAATAAATTTAGGACAAAGCGATGATTTACGCGTGATGTAGATATTGGATAGCCGGGTTTAGTGTTAAACACGCAGTGCAAATATGAGTCAAAGGCCGTTTCTCTACCAAGCCTGTTATATTCACGAAGTTTATGGACGGTACTTGGTAATTCGAGCTCAAGAGTGTATATATGATGTTATAATGAATCTGTATACGGTTCCTACACATGTATATATACATACATCAAAAACTTGCTAATTGAAAGGAATTTAATTATGTTACATATTTAATTACTGATTTACGCGTTTATCGGACTGAATTAGCTGACAGGATTGTTAATTAAATAATAATTTTGAGACAGATAATTTATGTTATTTGCAATTGAATTTTTTTTATATTACGATCATCAATCAGTTTTATATTATATTTTATTAAGATTTTTATCATAGTTCAATATTTCATAATATATTTTTTCTCATCTAAATATCTATGTATAATAAAATATAAAAACATAGAGATAAGTAGGAATTTATAAAATATATAAAATTAAATGGAATGAATACATAATATTGTATAACAGAAAAAAATAATTACACAATACAATAAAAATCACTGCATAATTTAAATTACTGATTATGAATTTAACATTTTATTACATTGTTACTTACATATTTATGTTTTACAGAATAATTTTCTTATAATTATTTAACAGAAAAATTTGTTCATATTTTAAAAGTTCATTTATACATTTCCTTTTTATATATATTCCACGAATATAAATATATTGTAAATCGAAAATCCATGAAATATCAAGCTGACAACAGAAATTGAATTTTTCATTTCAGATTGCCGTCGCCCTATAACAAACAGTCGTCGGGAGTTGGCGGTGCTGGCGGTGGTCCTGGGGGTAGCACAAGCATACCCTTGCCCGCGACCGTTGCCGCCACCAGGAGATGCCCTCCGGACAAAGTCAGACCGGCTCCGGCACCAACACATCAATCACAACTCGGTAAGTTCCATCAACTCTTTCTCACCCTTTTGTTGTAAACTTTTTGAGCATCGTCATATTTTACAGGAAAACATAAAAGCTTTACCTTTATCATAGGTAGACAGAAAATATATATTTGACATACATAATGTAATAATATTATATTAATTTTATATTCTAATATAAATTCAAACCGTAATTACTATTTTCTAATCAAGAAAGTCTGTATTTAAATAATATTTTATTTTGTAGACCGATTATATCTACAAAGTACAATAGAGCATATTTCAATTATCATAATTATCAAAAAAAAATCGATTATAGTTTCTCTTCAATAACATATTATATTATGCATATACATATATTTTAATATACACGCATTTTATATAAATATAAATATTAATGTATATTAATAATTTATATAAAATTATTTTGCTTAAAAGCCAATTATATTTTTTAAAATAATCCATTATTGTGTACATTTTAATGGAAATTGCACCGGGAACGTGCAGAGAAACGTCCGATTAGTCTGACATCCTACGTTATTCATCTAAAATGTATTTTTGGACAATAAATAAATGACGAAAAGTGCTACGAATAAAAATGGAAAATGGAGGTAGATGATATTAAAAAATTAAGCGTTACTATTATTAACTTTAACAATAGCCAACAATTGTGGTAACACAAAATTTATTATTTATTTTCCGATGTAATTGTGAAAACATTTACCATATTATTGCAAATAAAAATTTATTACTAAGCGAATATTGTTCACCATATTGATCTTTTAATGACCGAATGACATTCCCATTCGATTCTTCTTATTTTTTTTAAATCATTTTATCGCCTTAATTTTATTGTAAGGATAATCGTTTTAATTATTTTCTGAATTAATCTAGGTGTTTTTAAGAAACTTTAAATTTTTTATTTTTATATGTCAAAAGAGACACGTTTATAATTAAAAACCATCTGTAATTTAAAAGAAGTCCGTAGATTAATTATTACTGTGACTGCTAATTTGAAATAATGTAGATTTGAGGTTAGACCGAAGATACGCAGAATTATGGGAAGATTTCCTTGCTTTAAACAATTAGGCAATTTTTTCTTTGAAGTCGCATTTCTCTCAAGACCCAAAGAATGGTGAAAGGGTGCGGTGTGCACCCGCGTGAACACTCCATTAGCCATTAGCCCCGTGAATAGCTTTTAGCAACCCTTTGCACATTTCTGGCTGTCGCAGGAGATCCTGGACCACCATGAAAACTCATCTTCATAGGACTTCTCCGTTACTGCGAATATACATGGTGGCTTATTCGATCATATCTTTTTCTACGTGCGTTCTTGTACGCGTTCATATCTGATTTAGTACGCACGTGTGTCTGTGTAAGCAAACTTTTCCCTTCTAATACGTGTGTACACACACACACACACACGCGCGCACACACACACACACACACACACATACACAACTTTCTCTCTCTCTCTCTCTCTCTCTCTCTCTCTCTCTCTAAATCTGAATCAATGGATAATCATTGATATCAGTGCCAGATATACCATTGGATAATTAGTGACTGTTCACTGATTCAGATTTAGTATGTGTCTAATTTTTATATCCTTTTCTGCTCTTTTTTCTTTCATGAATATCTATAGACTATAGTCGAGAGAAGTGTGATTATGGAAAAATAATATAATTATATATGTGTTCTATAATTAAAGTAATTTTTATCTAGACAACAAATTCGATATATAGATGATCGACTTATTTTAGCTCTTTTCCCAAAAACTAGTATTTGCTCTTATCATAATTCTTCCATGTCTATCTTATTTATCTGCACTTAGTCTCTTTCAAAATGATGAATAATCTTCTTTGTCTACTCTCCCTTTTCTCTCTCACAAATGCGTCTATCCTTTCTATTGCGTGTGCGCTGCGCATACGTATAGTAATATTACCTATGAAGGGAATGAGGTGGAAGCGGAGGAACCCACTGGGGGTGTTCCCCGCCCCTGCGAGATGGGGTGGCACCCTATAGTTTATACTTTACTCTCAACTCCCGCGTTTCCACGGGCCAGATGTGCTCGAGCATCCGATTTACAAGGGTGCTCAACTTCGAGCCTTTTCTCGGGACAATGGAAGTAAAGAAAAAGAAAGTGAAAGAGAGGACCGGTCTCTCTTCGAGAGAGAGCGATAAAATGCATGCATGAGTCCTTTTCTGTACTCTCAACAGTCGTTTAGTCGGCTCTTTGGTTCAATTGCTTAGTGGGTTGTTGCGAAAAATGCGAATGCTAACCGGTCCTTGTCGTTTCCTTTTCTTCCACTACAGAGAACTTGCCCGCTATTACAGCGATCAACAAGAACGAAATAAATTGTTATATATCGATTCATTCTTATAATGACAACGCATTGTCGTCATAAGACTTTTTGTTTAAGAATTTGAAAGTAAAGCAAGGCAATTTATATATAATATATAGATATTAAACGTACAATGTACATATAAATATTGTTACTTATTTATTATAAATTTGCTATATTATTTACATATTTTAAAAATATATCTCACTTGAAGTAGAATAAATAATATATATTGAATTTATTGAATATAACATATTTTTGTTGCTTATAATAATAATAATAATTAAATATTTTTAATTATCTGTTTTATTCATATAGGTTTTAATATAATGTTTTCAAAATTTTTGAAATTGTATTTTTTTTTGTAAAAAAATTACTGAATAATGGGAAGAAAATGTGTGCTTCTATCATTCATTTACCTACAAGGTTGGGTACCTCTGATGCGTAGCTTTATGAAGGGATGCTGTACTCTCTTTCTGTCTCTCTCTTTCTCTCTCTCTCTCTCTCTCTCTCTCTCTTGCGCGCACGCGCACTATCCATATATCCTGATGATATCAAAGCATGCGTGCCTGTGTATCTGGATACAAAACGCGTTTTCCTACGTTCAAAATAGACTTCCACGTCGTACTTACACAAACTAGTCGACCGGCCATAATGCACGCACAAGCGAAACGAGGCGCCCTTTTCTCGTCATGGTTCATGATATTATTTTAAATTCTTTTTTCCATTTGACTATCTATCATTTATCAGTTGTCGTAGATAACAACCTAGACGACAACTTTTCTAGATGTCCTAAAGGTCAGGATCTTGAAAAAGATTGTATCGTTATTTCTTTTTCGATAATATGTGTGATTATGAATTAGAAAAATGCTTTTTTATAAATCTATAATTCTTCTTAGCATATAGCATTATTGTAATGAGTTTTTATTTATGAAAGAGAACATTAATGTATAGAATATTAAACGAATTTCCTTTAACAAGTATTGTATATCATTATTTTTTTAAGATTTAGTTTTAAATACTTTAAATACTTGTGGAAATATCATAGACTTCCAAAACCCGTCTGGTCATCCAATCTGTTCATATAACATTGTTTAAGTTGAAGCTAATTATTCATCTGCATTCATTATATTGTAATCATTAGATAAAGTATCCTTTGTTTCAATTAGATAAAATTATGCTTTATTCTGCACATACACACATATCGATCTCTTTCTCTCCTCTCTCTTTTCCACCCTTCGACCTTCTGTTTCGAATTTAACTCAATCCCCACATAATCCATAGAATTTCCTGTAGAGATTTCCGGTATAATGGAAAATGTTCCATATTTCTGCATTAAAACTGCATTTAAAAAATATTAACAGATACATTATGATCAATTAAAATTCCACATTATAATTCCTATATCAAAAAGAAATAAAAAGTTACATTTATTTAAAATTTTATATTTATAAGGTTACAAATTTCATAAATTTATAGCTACTATTTTTAGTATTATTTGGTAATATTTATAGTATTTGTTTATTTTTAATAAACAATAAATATTACAGTAATTATTTCTTAAAATAATTCACGAACTTTACTCGTAAATGAGATTTAGTTCTAAATGCATGTGTATGTTGTGAGATCACCTTAAATATAATAATCCCGCGGGAACTTCCCAAAGAGACAAGTAAAGGTAAATAAAAAGAAGAAACAAGAAAAAGAAAGAAAAAAACTGACTCTTTCAACCATTCGTCAGATCCGTTATAAATTGTCTTTCGTTCCACGGGTACGTTCGTATACAAAAAAAAAGAAAGCGATACTTTCGAGAGAAAGAGAGAAAGAGAAAGCAGAAAGATCGGCGATGAAGAGAAGAGGTAGCAAAGAAGAGAAGAACAACGAGAGAAAATTGAAGTCTCAGAGCACACGTAAGATCTGCTGCACCCGGTCTTTAACCCCGAAACATTAGAGCGCTACAGAGATTCTCAGTTTTAGAAAGAAAATCATATTTCTGTTTTAAAATTATTTCGTATTAGTACAACATTTAAAAAATGAAATTTTCAAGATATATCAATGTTCATATTTACGAATCATCGAAATTACGCAATTGACAATTTATATGCTCAAATATTGCAGATATGCATATTTATTTTTAATCTTTTTTGTTTTTACTATTTTAAAAATATTTAATATTTTTATTTTATTATAATTTATTTGTAAATCATAATTTTATTACTATACATATATATATATATATATATATATATATATATATATATAGAGAGAGAGAGAGAGAGAGAGAGAGAGAGAGTTATAACTGTTAAATTAAAATCTCTCGAAATATTGAAATGTGCAATCTATAATGTTATCAATCATTATAAATATTTATTAATATTTTCAAAGATTAAAACCTTCTATTGACACTGATAGCTTAAAGTAATATCTATATGAATGCTTTTCGAAACTATCTTTATTTTTTTTTGATATATCTATATCTATTCATGTCTATACCATTCATTGTTATTTATTTTGATATGTCTATATCTATTCATATATCTATTTCTCATGTTAGTAAATTTTTAGTATTTGAGATATATATTTGAATTAATGTATCTTTTGAGTACCACTGAACATGGACATTCAGAAACCTTTAAATCTTTCTTTTCCTTTCGCCTTTCTTCGATCTCGCGCGAGTTAAAAATACTATCTTATACATTCGGGTACCGGTTCAGTACAGGTTTCGAGAATTAGAACCTCCCTCGATGAACCCGCTATACTCATTTCAAACATGTGTTTGCGAAGGTGACAAGGAAAGACGGTGATGACGTGAAAAAAAAAAAGGAAAAGTTACATAGTAAAAATATGACGCGGTATTGGCTACATTTTACTGTGAGTTTTATATATATATATATATATATATATATATATATATATATATATATATCATTGGCGTGACGGGATGATCTGAAATTATAAATAACTCTGAGCTGTTATTAGCATAAACGACGGTTCTTCTTCTTTGCAAGGTTTTCGATCTCGTGCCTTCTTTCTTTTTCTCCTTTTTTTTCTTTTTTTATTTAACTCTTTTAATTTGTGTTTAAAAATTAGTTTAAAGGAAGCGTTCCTTAAAATAAGCATTCGACTATATATAATTATCATTAAATTAGATAATTTCTAAATGTTCCAATATTTTGATAGAATCGATCGAAAAAATATTAAAATAAATAAAATTAGTAAAACGTATGATGAAATCACAAAAATATTTTGAATCAAACTATGTATTTTTAGTATAACAAGATTGAAATATTATTTTAATTTAATTATACTTTGGGAATTATAGGATTAGAAATAAGAAATTTATTTTTAACTGTCAGCTCTCAAAGATTTTCTAAATTTTGTAATGCAACACGAAATAATCGTTGAAAATATGTGAAATATGATTAAAAATTATTACGTTATATTTAAAAATTATTATGTTATATTTTTACTCTTACAAAGTAAATTCAAAAGTAATGAATTAAAATACAATATGTGGATTGTATGTTACAATAATGTTAATTATCTCTATTTCACGCTGTTAACACTATTGATGATTTTTCCTCACAATTCTCTCTCTATATACGTTTCGAATAATTCAGTTCTTCTCTCAATAGTTATCAGGGAATATACGTGGAAATTGTGGGACGGAGTATATAGACACGTTCAATGCTAAATTGGCAATTCTGGTATTATATGTATACACGTAACGCAAGGTGCTGCAAAGCATAATGTATCGTATGGGGGAAACCTCATCATCGATATGCGAGATATACAGAGACATAATGAAGTGATATCATATTGAACGCTATTGCATTAATTTGAATATAGAATAGTAAACATGTTTAATTGATTCTAAAACGAAAAGTATTATTTCTCTCTATGATTATATTTATTTTTAATTTTAGGTACATTCGAAAAAAAAAATGTGATGCGTGAGCACAAATATTTGCGAATCTGTGTTATGTAGACGCAGCGCGTTCACGTATAGGGCATTTCTATTCAATTTCTACCTTATTCCTCGTCGCTAGGGCCAGATAAAGCGGGGATGAAATCCGCTTTGTTCCAGAGCTGGAAAACTCGCTCTTTGTTATGCTAGCAGTGTTTTCTACCCCCTTGGCGATTTTCAACCGTCACCGCCAGCTTTTTCTCAATCTTTCGCAACATCATCCTTGCGACCCTCTCAAGCTCTTGTGCTCTCCTTGCATCTTTCAATTCTGCTACTTGTCTCTTACAATCCTCATTTCCGTACTTGAATCTTCTTTCGTTTCGATTTATTAATAATTTCTGTTGATTTATATTTTTCTTATATTTTTCTTCTTTCATTTATATTTTGTTTAATTTATTTATAATTTTTAAACTATTATTACATAGATTGATATTATATTATATGTTATTTATTTGTGAATTGTTATTTCTTTTTACAAAAAAATATTTTCCAAATTTCATTCTATATTTTATTTATAATTGGTTAATTTATTTTAAAAATTATGATATTCAAAGTGCATATTTAATAATTGCATGTTTAAATAATAGGTGACACATGTGAAATCGTATATATAACAATTTCATTTAATGCTATCGAACGAAATCAGGTTCAGGTTATATCAATGTCAGAAACACAATCTATCAAAAAGCGAAAAATCGATATTTCCAGAATATGTAGAAATATTGTAAGCTTCCCCACGCGGTACATTTCCCATGAGGAACACAAATATGCACCGATGTACATCCCTCGGGAGGATATAGCTCGCGATGCGGATTTTTATTAATCGCACGCCGCTCTCTTTTCTCCCTGCTGCGACAACGTGAGTGAAAAGAAACACTCGCGAGGAATACTTTTGAATCTGATTCCTGATATTTTTCTCTTTTTTCCTGTTTCTTTCAAATCTCTCTTTCGTATATTCTGTCTTTTGCACTCTTGCTTTCTCTTGCTTATACATGCACGCAAATACTATGTATGTTGCATATTTTCCCTTATGTATTCCCTTTCATCTTTTTTTTCTCTCCGTCACATGGATGCTGCATGTTGTACATGTTGTCTTTAACATATTCCCTTTCTTTCTTGTCTCCCTTTTTCTCTGATTTGCCCCTCTTTTCCTTTTCCTTTCTTGTCTCTGTTCAGGCTCTTTTTTATGCAGATAGATATTTCTCGTATCTATCTCTTTTTCTCCCTTTCTGTTGCTGCGGTTTTTCTGACGACATGCCTGCCACGTATTTCCATTATCGAATTCTCGACAGTTCGTCTGCTGTCGTTCATGTTATTCGTGGCTGTCACATTCGCATGTGATCCGTGACCACGAACGCAACTAGGAAATTACAGGACTCGGGTAAATGACTCGGGACCAATTTCAGAAAAATTTAATCTTGATCTATGATATGATATAGCCGAGAAAGTACCAATTATTATTCAAATATCTTTTAATTTTTATTTTTATAACATTTAATTTTAATTTTTGTTTATTTTCGTGTTTATTATATATATTATATAATTTTTGTATTTTATTATTATATTAGTTCTTAGAAATTTCTTGTAAATATTTTTTAAATAGTAAATCTATTTATTTTTGGCATTAAAAATTTAGGTACTTGTAGAGAAGATATTGATGAACAAAGTTTAAACAATTTTATGGAATCAATAAAACAGAATTCTATTACTTTAAAATAACTTGCAATAAATAGTCAAACAATAAAAACAAGTGATTGTTCTTTTTTTAGACTGCTGTTTTTTAAATGCAGGTACCTGCATATATGCATATGTACCTTTTCATTATACACTTTGGCATGCAATGCTTTCATGTATACCTAAACAAAGACAGACGTTCGATTTTAAAAAGAACTCGAGTTTTGAATCAATTTTTCAATATTTCTTATTACAAAATTATATAATTATATAATTATATAATTATTATTAAATTATATAATTATTCTTTACTATCGTAATATTTTTATATCAACTTTTATAACAATAATAAATTATATATATATTTATAATAAATTATATATTGTTTTATAACAACGACCAATTGCTTCGAGTTTTTATCTTAAAAAAATTATTATTTTTTTATTTGTATCCTTTTATTTGTATCTTTTATTTGTTTTTTATAATATTTTATAATATTTGCTTTTTAAATTTTTTTTAATGAGATTCTGCACATTTCATGATTTTAAAATATAGTATACACTTGAAGGTATTCCTTTTCTATTATTAATTATTGCGAACGAGTTTCTTCTCTTAATGTAATATGTAATGAAATCTTGAATTGAAAGCGAGAGTGTACCCTTATGATAAATTGCAGTATTTCTTTCACATAATATTTCTTCATTTTTATTATTGACAAGATTGCACCTGTTCTCTCGAAATGAACATTCTGAAAAAACACGACACGTGAACGTAACAGAGAGTTCAGGAGGAAGATTGTCTTGAAAAGAGAACGAGGGTCCTGCAATCGGCAGACAGACAGACATGCAGGCAGGATAGGAGGAGAGAAGCAAGTAGGTAGGACAAATAAGGGAATCTAGAAAAAGGGGAAGATTGCAATTTGTGCTGTGAAGCTCGGCTGCGAAACGAGACAGCCGACTGACGCGACGGGGTGTTCGTTCCACGTGGGGAAAAAAATGACGTCGATTGCGCGCCATTCTGCTGATGAGCGCCTCTTTGTGAGGAAGAAATGCGCTTCTTACTATGTTCATGTTTGGTGTACATTTTCAAAACATCATAAAGCGATATTAGAAATATCTGTTTCGAGACTTCTCCATTTTATAATATTTTTATATTATCTATCTCTTTTTGTGTTTCTTTAAAAAAAATTTTTAAAGATTTAAAAATATATCTTCTTGTGTTTACATATTTTATATAGTAACATTTACATTTATATACATACAGAAATATTTAAGTATTGAGATTCACTTTGACTGAATATATAAAAATTCTCTTCAATTATATAATATTTTTTTTAATTATTACAGAAAATACTCTTTATAAATCATATTATATACATTATTATTAAACTTTTGACGTCCGAAATCACAATCTTGTAATATATTATAACGCAAATCGAACGAACGAATATCATCGACTTTCAATCGAATTCGAAGAACCTCTAAACTCTTTGGAGATTTCTTTGCGATCGTCAAAGTACAGCCATTCGAAGCATCTTTGTCGCAATTGATCAAAGGTGAAATTGCTAGCGTAAAAGTGCTTCCAAGCTCGCTTTCGAGCACTCCTCTCGTTCGATCTCTTTCGTCAACTCCTAATCCTTTTCCATCTGTTTCTCCCTTGGGACTCTCGATCTTTGCTCTCGCTCTCATCGATCTCTCCAAACTTTTATTCGACGGCTTCGCAAAATGTCCTTCGTCGAAAGTTCGCGACGATAAAAAGCGAGCCTGAAATAAAACAAACTTCTTTCTCTTTCAGGAAAAGGATTTTTTTCATTTCTTCTTTTTTTTTAAGGAACACGGCTGTGCGGGATATTTATTTGCTATTTCAATACACCGCGTAGTTTGCCGGACTTCCTCGCGCGCGATCACAAAAAGACCGGATATTCTCTTTCTTTCATTTACTACAATGAAGATCCAAAGTGATCATAGTTTTACAAATATGCTTGCAATTGAAATGGCACATTATTATTATTTATTATTATTATTATTATTATTATTATTATTATTATTATTATTATTATTATTATTATTATTATGTTATAAGAAAATGAACGTATTCAGTGTTCATGTTGTCATTTGAATAGTATAATTTTCTCATACTTTTTTTATTTTATTTTCTATAGACATTCCAATTTTTCTTATTAAATATTGATCATTTTAAAAGTAGTTTTGATAATATAATAAAAGTTTGAAATCGGCGTGTATATATTGTGTTTCTTGTTATAATGTTGGTTCTTATTATTCTCTAGACAAAAGACCTATACATAAGTTTTTAGTGACCGACGGGCGACACGCTAGGCCATCGATTCGAAAGATGGAGCACCATCCTTTGCTGAAGAGAGTGTCTTGTTTATTTGTTCCGCGGGTACCGACAGCTGTTACCGACATTAACTCCGTCTTGTTTCATCCCACGCATCTCTACACTATTGTCGTCGCGATTGCCTCTCCTGATCGTCGGCCATTATCGAACGAGACCCTCGAATTGAGACCCTGAAAGGCGCGCATGTTCATTTAATTCATAAGGAAACTAATATAAACTCCAAAAGCAGAAAATTTCACGGTAGAAACTTATAATTGTAGATAATTAAATGATTGATATAAATTAACATAAAGTATTAACTATAATGTATTAATATTAATTGATATATTATGAAATGAAATTTATTTCCACTCGAGCTAAACAAAAAAAAAAAAAATCTAAATTTCTATTATACAAATATATAACATATATATATATATTTTAATATAACATTAGTTATTAAAAAATAAATAATTTAATAAAATAAACTAGGTCAATGGATATAATCGATTCTTTTTTAATATAATAATTTCTATTAAATTCTATCACTTTCCTCAAACTGAATCGATCAAATCCAGCGTGAAGTGACAAGTGATTCCGTTATCGTGCGGTTAATGGCAAACCTTCTTGAAATGTATTTGATGCACCTGGCATGATCGCCAGGGGGAGGAATAAAATAGGATCAGATCGTTGAAAGAGGGTTCAACACACGTGCTACATTATATCTTGCGGGCCTCAGGATCATCATCGTTTATCATCGCGTTTCATCATCATCCGATGCACCGTTATACTCGCGTGCCTTATCCTGCATCGATGTCCATCACGATTTGCAATTTCATTATTTTTCATTAATCCTTGTTATGAAGAGAGAGACATAATTTTTTTGCTTTGCTTGAAATACGATGAGATTAGTTGCACATCTTCCTATCACATTGATATAATTAGTATTTATCAGAAAGCTACAATGCAACATATGTTGCGTCCTCTTTATTACGAAAATTCTTACAGAGCAAAGATTAGAACAAATTAAAATATATATTGATACTGTTAAATATAATTTTTTTGAAAGATTTTAATATATAGATATTTTACAATTTAAAAATTACAAGAAAATTTTTAAGAGTCTTTCCGAAGGTCTTTAGGAATTTAATTTTTTAATTTATTTATTTATAGTATTTATACATTTGAACCATTGACGATAGTAATATTACTAATGAATTTTTAGTATCTAATATCTTCTGTCATTGCGAATATTTTATTAAATTAATACAATTAATAAATTATAGTACGTAAAGATAACAGATCTCTCGCTGGAGAATATAATCTTTTTTCAAAAGAGCGCTCTTTTTAAGCTCCCTTTTTACATCCTTCAACTCATATTAAAATTAAAATCGCCAAACAGTGAATCATGAAGGGTAGAAAGACAAGAAAGACAAATTGACAGGCAAAAGAGGATGCTTCGAAGCATAGTTTGTGTGCGGTTTATGTGAGTCACAGCCTATTTGGAATTCAGTTGATCCCATGGGATGCTTGTGGGGATCCGCGAATATAGAGACGAAGAGGGAATACAAGCCAAAGCCTGCCCGTGCTAATTCGACGCACGTGCGCGAAAAGACAGAGAAGAAAAGCTCGCAAGAGACGATCGAAATTGAAACGAGCTCTCGATTGCCGTTCCCGTCAATTAGGAGCCTGACATTATCTCTGTATTGGGTGCGAGAGGGTTTATTCTCATTCCCTTTTCTTCCTCAATCCATAGACACTATGTTCAGCTTTAAGCTCACTTTGCAAACGTAGTAAAAAGAATGAGGTACTCTAACTTCATTAACGACCACGTATAAGAGTTTGTCTTGTCTCACGTAATATCAGATTCGTTTTATTGCCTTGGCTTGTTTGCAAGGAAAATTCGTTTATTTTCTGTATCTCGCCTGTTCTCTCCCTCATTCAGAACTATATTAATACGGGGGAAATATCATGGGATACGACAAGTCCCAAAGGTCGTATTTTTTACGAGCCAAAATTATTATTTGTTACAAAAGTCCCCAAGTATATAAGTCTCTGTCAATTTAATGATATCAAATTATTTTTTATCACAGTGTATATTACTTTGCGAGTCTTTTGATATATATATTTGCCAATAGAATTAAAAGACATTGAAGAAGACAAGAATCGGAACACGCTGCATTCCGAATTAATCTCATCCCGATTCAAGCATCCCGATTCTGGCAGCAATCCCCAAATCCAAACGTCGTTTTTCGTTTCACGGCTGCGTTACGTTCAATCTCTAATCGTCATAATCTAATCTCTGTCTAATCTTCTAATCGAGATAAAGGAATCCCCATGCGATGCATCGACTGCTAATCGGCCTGGAACTTGGAAGCCCGAGTAAAAGGCGGAATACGATGTGCGGATGACACGTGCTAGTTGTCGAGCTGATTTGACAGCTAGTCGATATCAGAACTTTCCTCGAAAAAGTTCAAGCTTAGTCATCAAGGAAGCTTCTAAGGGTTCTTCTAATCTTCGATAGTAGCCTTTTCAGGGCCAAGATGTAACTTAAACTCAAATTGCATATCTAATCACTCCTATTTTTCGATTTCTTTGCTTCAATTTATCTTTAAAGATAATTTTGACTCTTTATTAAATTTTATTTAATATAAAAATAAAAAAAGGAAAAAGAGAAGAACAAGAAAAATTACAATGATGAAAGAATTGAGTGATGATAATGATCAGCGATCGGTAATTATTAGATATCTATTGATGTATATTTTTACATAGAGATATATATATTGGGTTGTTCGGAAAATTCGTGCCGATGTTGAAGGAAAATTGAAACGCAGAAAATTTTAATTTAATAAATGTATACTAAAATTTTAATCGGCACGAACTTTCCGGACAATTATTTTTACATGAAATTGAATGGAAAAATAACGGATTTCTTTTTACTACACCTAATATATATGCTGATGCAAGCATGAGCTCTTACCGCGCGATTACATGTTGAGAAAGAGAAAAAACTTTTTAAATATCTACATATTATATGCAATTTTTTTAAATATTATTATTTTTACTCCTGCATTTTTTGTTTCTATATTATTTTCAAATGTAATAGAAGGTTTTGAAAACTAAAAGGCTTTGAATTGATCGAGTAACATATCTTTCATTTTAATTGCTCTAAACGGTTTTACATCCATTTGCCTTATCACATTGATTATTCTGTTACGAAGCGCATGCATTTGCATTATCTTTATCTCTTGCGTTTGCAAAAAGAAGAATCCTGGCCACGATAAACGAAAAGGGGATCGAAGTAGCACTCGATATCAAAAAAAAAAAAAAAAATAAATGTTCGACAATCTGAAAGAGTCGCTCAAGGGTAGATCGCGTTTATCACGCTTATGCGCTATAAACGTTCTCTTAGCTTCACATCTACGAGAACAGTTTGTACGTATACTCACAAATAAATTCTCGACACGCAATATCACGTTCCGTTTCACTTCCGCGCGTCTCAAGTTATGGTCCAGATAAGGCCCGAGACACATTTCGTAAATTATATTGAGGGCGAAAAGAGATTTCTAGAAGGGACGAACTACAATCGATTTTAAAATTTTTACAAAGTTGAGAGCAAAATCGAAGCGGCGAATTTACACAATTATATTCTAGTTGAAAATTGAAATATGAAAGAGAATAAATATATAGTATAATTTTACAAATTAAATATAATAATAAGATATAATAATATTAGTACGATACACACGCTCACAAATATATTGCAATTATATATACAATATAGTATATATAATGATAAGTTTAGGGCTTATCGCTGCTGTAGGTAATCATCTTGGTCTGTCAATCGCGCTCCTAATGCACGCATATGTGTGTAAGTACACACGTGCACCGTGAAACGGATGCCCCTATGTGCCACGTTGGTGCCACGTTGTAGCGATTCTCTTATATTCCGAAGCACTCTTGAAACAAAGGGGCTAGAAGGTCCCGAGAAGGCTATAGTGGAAGTATATGAGCTCGTATAAAATGTAAGTACGAGTTTACGCGCGCGAGTGACTGCAAAAGGACGCCAACTGCAACATACTTATATTACTTATTGTTAGTTTTGAACAGCGTAATTTCAAGCACTGATATTATATTCTGAATTGTATTGTTCTTGGAAGTTGAAAATTATTTTTAAAGCGTTCTACTTGAATGATAGTTATAGTTAATTATCAGTAATTTGCTTTATAGAATGTTATAAAAAAAAAAGTTTTAGAATTCTGTTATTATATCATTATTCGGAATTTTATAAAAATAGATAAAATTGTAAAAGAAATTCTCAAAACTTTCTTTAACTTTTAAAGAATTATTTATGTATTTATAAGAGATTAGACTTATAAAGTGTTTACAAAAATATCTAAATTTTATCACAATTTTTATGATTTTATTGAATGTCGTAAAATTATTAGAGATAATTTTTAGAGATAATTTTAGAGTGCTTTATGTTCTTACGATATTGTCACAATTAGTAGCAAACAATTGATAATGGCTGATGCTCAATAGCCTATCGATTATGGAAATCGATCGTCCCTTTACGTTTTTATGTAGGCTGATATTGTCTTATCTCGGACGGAAGGAACAATGAGAGAATAACAGAGGGGACGCGTGAGCGCTAAACGTTAGTCTCAGTGAAGTGAGTGAATGAGTGCAGTCACGATCATTGATCCTCTCGTAAGAAATTCTCTACAGACAAAATTCCTACTTTTATTCAGGATATTCAAGAGATCAAGATTTATCTATTTGAAATCTTGAATATATCGCAAGGAGGCCTTTGGCGGTAGGATATTTTTTTAATAAGAAATTTATGAAAATTTCCTCATATTAAACGTTCTATCAATTAAAATTTTCAAAAAAAA
>Ga0157364_1001741_pt1 | contig 19066 bp, 10 predicted proteins | sample AttsexASBM2_FD_111476 | JGI IMG/M metagenome (GOLD analysis project Ga0157364, IMG submission 111476) | Fungus gardens microbial communities from leaf cutter ant in Ribeirão Preto, State of São Paulo, Brazil - Atta sexdens ASBM2 | ecosystem: Host-associated > Fungi > Mycelium > Unclassified ...
GCATTGTGTATCTCGCGAACGTAAAATTGCAACCGCGTTTTTATATTTGAAATGGGTTTTAACGCTCTGGTACGTGCACGGAGAACAGTTTACACAATTTTGTTAATTACAGTGCGCCGGAGAAAAGGTAAAAAGAATAGGCGCGGAAACCCCTTAGTCTTTCCTCACAGTGTCGAATTAACTCGTTTGTCCGCACGTTCCTCCTTGCAAAAACGATTGGAAATGGCGAGTATATTATAAGCGTAATCGCCATTAATTACTTCTTTCTCCTGTTGAAATTGCACAGATGAATAATTTATGTTAAAACAGTTACGCGAAAGTTCAAATCCCGCGGAGTTATATCGAACCAGAAAGTTTACGTTAATAAAATTTATTTTTGTTCTTGTAAGTTTACGTCCACCTAAGGGAAAGAGAGAGAGAGAGAGAGAGCGAGAGAGAGGGAGGGGGGAATTTGTATGACCAAATCGTTGAGAAAATAAATGGATTGCGATAAGAATCGTCATTCATTTCCGAGTTCGCAAACGAGATACATCGCCGGTTAAATAAAAACGGCGAGAGATATCGAGGTGAAATGACGACGAATACGCTGACCCTGTGCGTCAGGTGGCAAGAGATTCATGATCGCTTGCCGGCTCACAAATGACGTCGTTACATAAGTACAACCCCACCAAACTCATGCCAGGATAAAAGACGCCCTTCAGTGCAGCCGCAGTGACCATAATCATTCTACAAAATTACCAGAATTTTCCGCGGCGAAGCAATTTTTTTCTCGACATGCAGGACTATATTTTTACGACATATAATTCTGTTAATTTTCGAATTTGTCTCGAATTCTTTTTGGAAATTCTTATTTTACAAGATTTTTTTATACGAAAAGAATTATTTTGTTAAAGTATTTAAAAATTTATCTAGGTACAGAATCTGAAAATAATTTTGTTGGATTACTAAAATAATTATGTATGATACTCAAGCATGATAAGCAGTGCTGCAAAACATTTTGATATTTTAACAACTAGTTTGAGTGTCCTACAATTATTTTGATGATACAAACACAATTATTTTCAGCTCTTGTGTCTGGCTAAATTTTTAAATACTTTTTTCAAAATTATTTTTTTTCGTATATTATTGAATTACTATCGAGTAATGACGTATCAAAAAGACGAGCGTTTCGCACAAAACGCGATTTAACCAAATGTAATCCAACGTAACGATAGAATTACAGGGATTCGATATAGCACGTGATCAGATTGTTATTACACGCGTGTTTGTAATGCGATAATTCTCATATTGTCGGCAGACTCCCGATATGTTCGCGTTTCATAAAAAAAATTAACCGAGCAATCTATTGTGTCAAAAAAAGAAAAAAAGCAAACGGCATTCATCATCATTTAATTAACAATCCGCGAAGCTTTTACTGAAAGCAGCACTGTATAAAATATTACTTCGCGAAGTAATAAATAATTATTGATTTCACCTGGATTCTTCAACGAAGAGAAAAAAATCATTGCTTACCAAAATCAAACATTCAGCCGGACAGCCGGAAATTTTTATAAAGTTCGCGAATCTCTTAAAACGAAGATGAGCATTCATTAAATACGTACGTGTCTGCGGACACTCATCAAGGTGCGCCGAACAATTTTACGAACGTAATTACAAACGCGCTCGTAATCGTAAATAGTTATTAAAGCGAGTAATTAGCCTGTTCAGCTTGAATTTCAGCTGGAATTCGTTTCTGCGACGACCGTCATGTAACGAAAATCCTAATTTTTTGACGCTTATTTAAAATAACGACGCTTATTTAAAATAACGGTTTATTAATAATATCGATCTCGTTTGGCCGTTTAATATATGTTTTTAAGGTAAGATATTTATCTAGATACATAATCTCTTTCTATTATGAACTTTCGTTTCACAAACGATCTTAATCAACGCTTATAAAATTTAAGAAATTATGTGTAAATATAGATATATAGAGTGAGGCATTTTATTCGCCCCAGGCGGATATTTCAAAACCTAAGAGAAATACAAGAAAAAATTTTATATAAAAGTTTAGATTTTCTTGAGGGAAAGAAGATGAAGAAAATAATAGATTTTATATAGGGGATCTATATAAAATTACCAAGGTCAAGGTCGACATGAATTTTTTGAAACAGAAACCTATTTTTTATTGCATATTCTTGTAGCTGAAGTCAAGACGTTTTCAAAATATTATAATAAAGTATTTTTTCATTAAGCATTTTACGAGTTACAAAATTTGACAGTTACCGTACTGCCGACATTAGCATTGCCCAAGGTGTATCACGTGTGCTCACACCCTCACACAAGACATTAAATCTGACTGAGTAACCTCCACGTGATAACATCTTGGATAATGTCGGCAGTACAGTAAGTACTGTCAAGTTTTGCAAAAGTTTGATAAAACTTGCAAAGTGCTTAATGAAAAAATACTTTATTATAATGTTTTGAAAATGTCTTGACTTCAACTACAAAAATATACAATAAAAAATAGAGGTTCCTACTTAAAAAATTCATGTCGATCTTAACTTGATCTTAGTAATGTCCTCTATAAAATTCATTATTTTTATCTTTTTTTCTTAAGAAAACCTACAACTTTTAAAACTTTCTTATATTTCTTTTAATTTTTGAGATATTTGCCTGGGACGATTAAAATGCTCTGCTCTGTACAATATTATAACGAGTATTAAATATAGATAACATATTCAGTCATTTTATAATCAATTTCTCCTTATCTCGCTGAATTTACGAAAGCAGTTTATGTTTATTTTGTAAATTTTATATTAGATATTATAAATTTTATATCAGAAAATATCTCAAATTTCAACAAATTTTGGAAAATTTTGTAATTAAGATTTCTTAGCTGTATCATGAGTGCGAGTAAACGTGAGAATGATTCGTTTAGTGCCTCTATTTGGCACGGTATTATTATTCCTTAATGTATCTACAATGTGAACAAAGTTTGAATGTTCTTGGCAAATGCGTCAGCCGTCGAAACAGGAGCACTTAGAACATATGTGTCAACACACGCAGCGAAGACACAGAGGCTCGCCAAGCCCGATAGCTATTTTGACTATTTGCTCGCCGCATTCCTACGGGGGTGATCCCGATCCTCGTCTGGCTTAAGGGCTAAGGCGTTGTACCGATGGAGCAAGCCACAACGGGAGCTAAGGCACTCGTGTACATGTAACGTATTCTCATGCTGTTACCTCGCGGAATGTGCGCCTCGAAAATCCATAGAATTCGACGGAATTCCCGGAGCACCATGTGCCACTTCTCAGCGCGACAATTTATCGGATACTACCGAGCCTACGTAACAATGCTTCTCGCTGAAAAATGAAGAAATATTTTTAAATATGTATTAGATTGAAAAATAATTAATGATTGATACATTGAAAATTAATTGTTATTAAAAAAGTATTATGTTATACGTCATGTATTTGACGTCAATTAGAATTAATTTTTTATTTATATGTTACACTTTCTATTAGGTACTCTAAGAGTGACAACTCAACAAATTAAGTTTCTCAGACAAAGGAAAAATTATTTTTTAACTCGATAGAAAATTATTGAATCAAATCGGCAAAAAGAATATATTTCCATGATCAAATATAATTTTTGTCATTTCCGTTTTACAAAAATTAGTTTTTAAAAGAACCATCTTTTTTAAGTTCTAACAATTATGAGAACTTTCTTTTTTAACTATTCTTTTTATCATTGTTATAACCATTTTCATTTTTTTATGAAGTTATATTTGTATGTTAATTTAACATAATGTAACATTATTATTTAAATTAATTATTTTTTTTGTATTAAATTGATATTCAATATTTGTTAGTGTCAAAATAATCCATAAAATAATCCAAAATAATCCAAAATAATTTATAAATAAGTGAACAAGTAACATAAAAATAATATATTTTAAATTGAATTAAAGAATTGAATTAAATTGAATTAATAAAAATGAATTGATAAAAACACGTTAATTTAACATATAAATGATAATTTTACTTTTTAAAAAAAATATACTTGCACAGTTTGTTTGCAATTTTTTTGTGTCAACGTCACATTTTTGTGTTAATTTTTTACATAATATTTGTGTTATCTTCTAACATTCTTCAATTTTTATCTTGTGTTAAATTGACACAAAATCTTTAATATATAGAACATGAAATATAGGATGTATATAAAAAATATGAAATATATCTACTAAATTTAATATAAATTTTTCAACTTCGTAATTTTGTTACTTTTGAAATAAGAGAGCAATATGTACTCTCTTTCCGAGAGAATTAATTTAAAATCGTAGAAATGATTATTAGCTGTTGTTATTAGATGTTGAGAAAGGTCCAAACTCATTTTTGGGATCTTCCCTTAGGAATAAAGCATCGTGGTGATAGAAAATACCAGCACGTAAGTCACAGCTTCCAGGTGTATAACGAGAACCTTTCTGGAGGCAGCTTTCCTTTATGATTATTCCTTCATCTCGAGGATTCTCGAGAAAATTCTCAAGTTTGTTGGCGAAGATTGAGTCATTCGCGTAATTACGCCGGCGTTGCGGAAATGCACACTCGCAAGTTGTGTAAACAGGGCAATCATGCCGCTGGCAACGAATTACCGTGAAGACATCTCTCGTGCCCATTTCCTTATTCGTCCTCTATTCCATCCTTCTGTCACGAGCTTCTCGATTCACGTAAAAAAAAGACAAACAAGACAGGAAGCGGAGGTTGCGTCGTCGATGGAAAAATATTTTCATATATAAATTTGTTTTTGCCATTTTTTTAGATTGAAAGCCGAAAGGCTAATGCTAAGGAGGCTTTTGAATTACGAATTGGATCCCAACCAACTTCAATCCTCTCAAACTCTAACTCTCCTCAACCTCTTTTCGTCAGAAATCATGCTTCTTATGAAAAGGAACGGCCAGCTTGGAATTTTCTCCTTTCAGCAGACATCATTTATTAATCTCCCTCCGTTGTGAATTCACATTCATCAATCAATGGAATATTTTCTACAAACTTCTTAACAAAATTGTTTTTATCTAAATAAGATGTTTTTAATTAAATTTGAAGTCAGTTGAAACTCATAACGAATATGCATCAAATGTGATGATAGCTTTAAAGTAATTACGACGAGATCATTTTGGAAGAGAAGTTTTACGTTTAATATGTTATTTTCTTGAAGCATAATACTTATGTACAGAAGCAGATTTTGCGCCGCAATTGCAAACGTTGAATCGGGCGTACTTGCGGAAAAATTACTGGGGACACAAAGAGTAAAAACGCTCGCTGTTTTCTGTTCTAAGTGCGCCCCTTCTCTTTCGAATTCAATTTTAACTTCTGTCATGTATACAGTGACCTTTCCCCAATTCGAGAAAAATAATACCTCGGGCAAACTCGCAGATATTTCCCCGCGCATCAACTTCGCCAGGCTGTCGAAGAAAGTTCGGTCTCAAGAGCAGCTCGCTCGCGGTATCCGGCGACTTCTATAAATAATTCTTATTTGGATTTATGAACGTTATATACGTTCGAACTTCTGAAAATCAGCCTCCTTCGAAAGGCACATATTCGCGAAACTTTTGTTGCAAAATTTCGCGGGACGCAGATTCAAACAATACGTTTTCACATGAAGGGCCGCGCAAATATTTGCCTCAGCTCATAAAGCCGACGATTCTCTCCTAAATTCAGTCTGCATAAGCGCTCATGGAATAGGATTATTATCACATTTTGGGAATTTACGTTGCTCACACGAGGGATATACCTAATCCTAGACTTTGCTTTGATTAATTTATCAAATACACTTCTATCTCCACGAAAAATTATGCAAAATTCTGCACGCCTCTCGCGTAATATATATAACATAATACATTTTATCATGTGTTTTTTGAAACTTAATTTAACGAGCTTTAATAATCCATGTGAGAAATCATGTCGCGTATAGATGAATTTAACACGTAGATTTGTGTAGTTGTTTAAAAAAAGATATACGATTCTTCTTCAAAAATCGAGATTAAATTACCAAGTATAATATTAAATGCATTATATCAGTGAGTTGCATCAAAAATCCAAAAACTCTTTAATCCATAAGACTCTGCATGGTTCTTTTGCATGGAAACGCGAACTTCAGAGAAGCGTGCTCAACTATAAAATAGTCGGTGTGCACGGTGTTGCATCACAACGACAAAATATCTCAAACTTCCCTCTTTCCATTCTTCCCCGCTCGAGGGCGTAAAAAGATCTGCCGGAATTAACTGTCGGATTCACGAGACGCTTCGTTCGACAACTTTCTCAGAGGCTCTTAGCCAAGTCTGCGCGAGCATCGTGGTATTATAGGAGAATCTACGTTAGCTCTAGCATGCTGTAAATGCTCGTGGTTCCCTAAGATCACTCAAACTCGCCAGCGTGCAACGAAGTTATAGAGCCGAAGCCGTTTAAGCTTTTCGTACCCACTACTCCGCTCGCTTCTAACTTCTACGGGACAGTAGTCCTTTCTCTCTGAAATTCCATCTAATTAATTTCCCCAGTCATTCTCGGCAATCTCAAATGGACGACGAACGGGCGTGGCGCTCTCCTATCGGATATTTTCCAAGGATCGTCGGTTTAAAAGTAAGAATAAGAATGGCTATGTATGTGCGGGTTAGAACGTCGTGAGAGTTGAAGAGGCCAAGGGAATCGTTGAACGAGGAAGTACGAACGCGAGAAGTATGTGCTTTCTCAGCGTATTCAATTCTAAACGTTATAGACACATGTAATCGTATGTTCTATCCCAAACAGGTTTTAGTTCTATAATCTTTCTATAATCTTCAAGATTTGCGATTATTCCTTATCGGCAATACATGTGACAAAAAATTATTTTTTTTTAATTTAATTTTTTTAAGTAAACTTATGACTTTCAAGTTTTCCATTATGCGATTATTATGTATCTTCTATATTTTTACATTCTATCATTTTATTTAAGTCTAAATTGATTCTTTATCATTGCGAGACTTTTCTTGTCATTAACGCGAAAGTAGTTATCTTATTTTTTTTACGTAAATGATCATACTTGAGATATTTTATATTATATTTCAAATCTGTTATTAACTATTATTAACGACATGTTGTATTTAATGATAATTTACCGATTTATTGGCATTCGAGAACATAGATATTTATTTTTTTAAAAAATGAGTAGAAACTAAACAAATGAATGAAATAAACACATTAGCCTATTATGACGATATAAAACATAAAAATTTTAATTAATATAAGTAAGCTTTTTTATTGTAGGTTTTTGTTGAAGTTTTATATTTAACGGTTTGTAAAGAATAGTTATTGAAAAAAAAAATATATCCAAAAAGAAAGAAAATATTTTTACATCCTTTTACAACAATTCACATTTTCACACCACTGAAGTATAAAGATATCCCAGATAATTATTTCAAGATTAAGTCGGTAGCGTGATAATAATCGATATAGTTTTATTCGGCGAAATATCTGTGGAAAGAAATATCATCTCTTTGACGAAGAAGTTAGTTATGTTAATATATGAGAGAGTTGCGGAAGACCTGCATTAACATGCAGGTAGAACACCATCGACAAGTGTCAAGATGATAGAGTACTCGTTATATCTCGTACGGGAGTGGAAAGTTTTAGTGTTTTCTCACCTCTGCGTATTTTTTTCTTTCATGTTCTCCTTCTTTCATTTATATTATTCAATTTAATATCACATTTATCGATCGGATAAATTTTTTTAAATCTCGATAATATCCACGAATATTTCTTGAACGCGTGTGATAAATGCACGTAAATAAATTTTACGGCGGATTTTTATCGGGATAATTAGAACGACACGTAAAGTTACGAGACGCGGCAGTAAAAACCATGAGCTCCCGCAAAGATTCGGCGAATTTTGTTTTTACGTAATTTATAATTTTGTTTGTCTTGCGAAATCGATGTACCGAATATATTTTACTTGCGAAATACTCCACTCATAAAAGACCGTTACAATATCTTACAACTCCCAAGAGCTGTTAATAAAACAATCTTTATGACCAGTTATAAGTGAAATATGTAGCATTATTACAGCCATTACTTGTAGCATCCTGGCGCGGCGCCGCCTAGAATTACTTCGTTCGTTGGCTGTTGCACGTTATTGTAATGTTTGCGGTACAATCGAAATTCCGAATCTATCTAAAGGGCTATCGGGATTTACTACGATGATCTCGTTGGAGAAACGCGCGGTTAATCGGTAACTCGCTCCCGGAAAACAATTTTAATCGAACGCCAGCAGTATGTTTTTCTATTTATCTATTTTTTTTCGCTTGATTCGGCTGTTTTTGAAAAGAGCGAAAAAAATACGTTTTCCTTGCTGTTGAACGATAGCCAAGGCCGTACTTGAACAAAATTACAAATCGAAACGCGATTTGTTTCTTTTACATGTTGCCAATGGAACAATAGCAAACGCATGAACTATAGACAGCGATGTGCGCTCATCCGTACGCATCCGCATGCTCGCGCGTTATACATCGTTTAATGCATTTAATCCGGTCGTTATCGGCTTTCAGATGCATCTCCCAAGTGTATGGAAAATTAACGACAGTTCTCGTTTGGTTGACAAGGGGGGCGACTGTGAGTGAATTTCGGGGGCGTAGGAGCGACGATATGCCATGCCGCCCCGAGCGAAAATGGACGGGATGACGCGCAAACGCAAACTCACGTCCGTCCGATATCGGCGGGAGATTATCGGGTCACCAGGATAAAAATCGGCGGAAACTTCGAAAACTGATTTGGGACGGCCATATACACATCGTTGTATTGGCACAGCGCGGCGTAGCGCAGTGCAGCGCAGCGCAGCGCAGCGCAGTGCAGCATACGAATGGTGACGGCGACAGGGACGACGGGAACGTGGGCGGATGCCGGGGGACGACTTCCAGAGTTATGGAGCCGTAGATCAACCGCTTTCGGCCGCGTTTTGAAATGTGTAATCAGCGACCGTGATTTATCGCCTTGCCCCGATTACCTCGTCTGTTCTCTGTCCGCGTCGATATGCGTTGCGGAATCGCATCGCTTTCGATGCCGGAAGCAAGGTGATCTCTCTATTTCTGATCGAACCTTTGACGCCGTCCGAGTTTCAACGGAACGTATACTTTGCGGCGCAAGTTTTTCTTTTATAAATTCACGCGATGCGTCTTTTTATCAGAAAGCTTAAGATTCCTGATCTAAACCAAGAGTGACCAATCTTTTTATCTGGCGTGTTATTATGAAAATTTGAAATTTTTGTGCTGTTCTGCTAAAAAATTAAACGGAAAAAAAATCATGCTTATATATTTTCTTCTCTTGCATTGAAAATAAAAAGACTTCTCTAAATATGTTTAACAAAGGTTATTTCTTTTATTATGTTATGTTTTACATTTATGTTTTAAAGTAAATAATTTGACAAAATGAAGAAAATGAATTCAGAAAGCGTGAGATTTTAGTGAAGTACGTTTGCTATTTTACTGTGTGATTTTTATATTTTTTAATTTTTCTCTGACAGTGCATTTTCTAGACGTGTCACTGAGAATATCTTCCCTAAAACTTTTATAGAATGAATTTCTAAAGAGTGAAATCTTATTCTAAAAGACTGAAAATTGAGCTACTTTCTGTCAAGACCCAATTTTTAAGTGAAATTCCATTCCAAAGAAAGTTCCGCGAGTTGGCCATTTTTTCTGCCAACAATAAATGAACGAGAATTCGAAGATCTACTTAATGGGATATTGATTCATTTAATTTTACATTTCTTTCTGTAATTTCTAATGACAGTATCAGCATCGTTAAACTGTTGCGCAGTTATTATACATGATAAAAAAGTGCGCAGTGAAATGTAACGATACCAAACTGTCGATAGAAGTTACAGAATAATCGGGATACTGGGCAGGTATTATGGAATTATTCGGAATGGAGAGATTCCGATCGAAATTATTCAATTATTTTCTAGATTTCTATTATATTTTCTAGGAAAACCAAAATAATTCCGATCGGAATCTATTCCAAATGATTTCATTTACTTCAATAATACGTGCCTGAACAGCGCCTATTATTTTCTCCCGTAACCAAATTAACATACACATTAGTTAATATTCAAGTTAATATCTTAAATAGTAAGGTACATTAGTTAATATTATTAAATATAGTAATTAATTGATACATATTCCCTTCTTCCATCGTCTTTATTACTGAACGTGAAACGAAATATATCGTACGTCACACTGCCGCGTGCTGTAAACATCGTAACACAATATTTATCGGTATCAATTCAATTATTTTCAAGCGTTGTGTACAAATCGTCGCAATCAGAGAACAATGACGTCTCATAAATGGTCGATTTGACATTATCGGTTTCGATTGGTATTACGATTGCCGATACTCGCGGGACGTGGTAACAATGACTGTCGTTTTAGCGGGCATCGTCGAACGGTTAAACATTACAAACGAGTGCACGTCGTTTTTTCATCGGATTGATCGCACCTGTATAGATTTAAATACAGATATACGTCGCGAGCGTCATAATACCAACGTGAATCTGTTCACTTCTCTTGATTACATGCACATTACTTGTACAGCGTTTCGTCCATGTGAAAGCGCATATAATCGTATTAAATGGAAAACATTGGTTTTTTTCACTATACTCTACATAAGTATTCATCAACGTTAAACACATTCATCGGCATACAACGCAAGAGCAACTCCAATAAATACGAGAAATAATTCCGTCGACAAGCCTGATACGTGTAAAACGTATTTTGCAATTTTGAAATCAATGTTATGCTTTCATTCGTCAATGATGTACGTTATAATTTTGTATTTATTCCTTGTATGATAGATTAATTACACACGTTAAGAGAGACAATCACATTGAAAAGAGTCTGATAATAAACTAAGTTTAGTTAATGGATTATTAAATCTTTGAAATAATTTTAATCGAATTATATTTGATTAAAATAACATAAATTAATTAAACTCTAATTTTACTTTTTTAAATATTATCTTATTTTTCTAATTATCAAACGGTTAGTTATTATTATTATTATTATTATTATTATTATTATTATTATTACGTTTGATTATATAAATAAATAGGTTAATGGTTAAAGGAATATCATAAACAAAGATATTAACATTAATTAATTCAAAATCGAAGAAGAGTTTTAATCGTAAAAGAATTCACAGTTCTCTTCAGTTTATAAATTAAAAAAGCACAGATAATTTCTAATTTATGAACTGAAAGATTGATTCACTTTTTACGATTTACTTTTCGTAAACTTTCGAATTCGAATTACTTGAATTTTAATATTTGACTTTTATTGCTTTACATACAACGAACTATATAATCATTTATATAAATACATAAAAAAATATATATTTAATAATATAATATTTACTAAATATTGCATCAATATGCTGAACAAAATGCATTTGGTAACTATTACCAAACTTTTAATAGAGAGAATAGAAATTCCTAAAATGTTTGTCATGAATTAAAATTGACATAATTGACCAAAATAAAGAGATTATTCTAATAAAGGGAATCTGACAACATCGAATGATACGAGAATATGCAAACTAATCGCGTTGTGTAAATTCTGGTTAAATATCGCGGGTTTAATTCATCACCGTGAAACAACTCCGGAACGATCACAACCGAGAAGTGAAAGCTCGAATCGATGTTCGACACGAATAAAGCGAAGTGCAAATGCCGTCCGAGACGAATCGTACAAACACGGCAAATGCGATTCAAGCGATGGTGGCTCCTCGAATAACAATAAAAATCCGACAGTTAGAGACTCACAAGACATCCGCCACCTCCGTCGAGGCACATTGGTGTTTGATATGTCGGATTTAAGGTATCTGCGCGCGACAGCCGCGGAATAATAAGTCAGAATAAGCAGGCGAGGCACGACGAGGCTTTTTACGGATTCGAGAACGCGGTTCACGCCGGTATGTATATTGTGCTCGTGTGTCGCTGCCATTTGCCGGCGACGCGCATTGAAAGCCACACGCCGCGGCTTCACACCCATTTCCGATTTTCGTCGCTATTTGTTCGCTCTGACTTACTGCTGCTTTATGCGCTTATCTGGTAATATATTTTCACTGAATAGGGATATAAAACGTCATTCTGCTATTTTTTTTTAACTGGTGAACACGATTGAATTATAGAAGCAAAAAAGAAATATTTTATTATAATGAAATAAATTTATCTTACGTCTACATTGAAAGAACGAGTTTGAAATATCTAAAAATTTAGATACGAATCTGAAAATAATTCGGCTGTCAAAATAACTATGTAGGACGTTTAAATTGATTGCTAAACAGAAAGAACGATTTTGTTGAAAATTTAAGTATGTACAGATCTAAAATTAATTTGGAACTTTTAAATATAAGTCGCTCGAACTGCTTGCTAGAATGTCAAAACTTTTTGCAATACATTGCTCGTCATGCTTGAGTTTCATGCAATTATTTGATAGTCCAACAAAATTATATTCAGATCTGTATTTAGCTCATTTTAGATATTTCAGTAAAATCGTTCTTTCCGCGTAGAATGTCAAAACTTTTTGCAACATTGTTCTATGCTTGAATTTTAATTTTGACATAATTATTTTGATGATCCAACAAAAATAATTTCCAGATCTTCCTAAAATTTTAGATATTTCAGTAAAATCTTTCTGTGTATTTCTAAAGAAAAAGTCGACGAAACGTTAAAGAAATAATTTAAAAATAAACCGGAATAAAGAGATTGATGACATAATATCTCGATGATTTAAATATAAAATTCGGAATCTGAATACTTGAATACTTCTGCTTAATCCTTTTTCGTCATATATTGACGGAAAATCTAATGTTTCATCTGAGGGCTAAAGATTCACTATAAAAAGCGGTGCGATCAAAAGCCAATTTACGCAATCATATTTTACCGGTGCGGCTTATAAGAGTTGTAGCTGCCCAAACTTTGTAAACGAGTTTAGTTCCTTGCCTCGTTGATCAGTGATTTGTCTTGAAATTCAAAGACAAGTAAGGACTAACTTGAAGTCGACCACGGTGCTTTATTAATTTGTGTCAAAAAACTTTATTACTTTGGAAAGTAGGTCTGACAGCTTGGTGATTTTATCGCTTTTCCTCGCGCTGGCGCCATTCGTGCGACACCGAAGAATAATTCGATTATTTTTCGACCTTAATCCAACGTTTCCGTATCTCTGCATTTCGTATCTTGCCGATCTCATTAAAAAGGCAACACATCCGCATTTCGGCGTATCCAAAGATTTTAAACTTTCATGTTTCTCCGTACGTAACACATAGAGAATAATACAACAGCCGTTCCTCGTGTACTCCGCACTTTATTCGAGAAAGAGCCCTGAAAAAGGTCCGTTGAATTCTGTTGAATTTAGCAGAACGAAAGAAAAACCGGGTACCGTGAAATTAGTGGCGTTTGGTTGAAAAACTCGCTCCTCTTTCAGACTGCTTCGACAGAGCTCGTGTAAAAAGAAATTTGAATTGGACGCTGGAAATTTGCGTTTGACGCTTTTCATCGTTTTTGTCGTCGTTAAGCTCTCCGAAAAAACAATCGTGATCGTCAGTGCAATTAACCCGTTCGCAATCCTTCCTAAATTTTTGCCTATATCTTGCATCATTATTTGAATTGTTATTAACGTTACGAAATTATACACCGATAATTTCGCGTTCTCTTTATAAATTCCTCTTCTTATTAAAAAATATTTTTTAAAATCTTATTATCTAAAAACGATAATGCCAATTTTTTTAATTTCCATCCATAATTATTTTATATGTGTTGAAATATTGACCCGATATCTTCTATATATGTATGTATATTTTATATACATATCTATATATACACATAAAATATCGGATGTGCTACGCGGAAGTTCGCCAGCGAAATAAAGAATCGTAAAATTAGGTCAATCCTATATCACTATGAGTGGGAATTAATTACCTTTCGATGTGCTTTGTCGGCACGAGACACTTGCAACGCAATTATGATTGCGTTTCGTGTGAGGTTCAAAAAATAAATCATTCTAATTAAAGGCGGATTAGGAAATCGCGCCGGCATGCCAATAGAAGGCTCTTAACTTATCTTTAACGAGGTCGGCCAATATCATTTCCTGTGCCAGTTTTTCTAGCTCCCTTTGATCCGCTCCACTGTCGATAAGCTAATAACGTCTCCGAGTCGAAAGAAACTTCATACGTAAAACGTATAATAAAATCGCTTGTGCGCCGTTATAAACCGATCGCGGCGCCAACGTTATCGACGCGCTTTATCAGCTGCAGCGTTGCGATTCGATATCTTTAAACGCAACAAAGACATGTTTACAGCATCGCGCAAATGCATCGTAAAATGGCAGCGTTCGAGTATAAGGAGAATTTTCTGCGTCGATAAATCATGCAATAACGATACAGCTAATAGCAAAAAGCACGTGTTGTGTTCGACTATAACACGTAGATAGATTTGCGATTGGAGATTTCTCGTCTAATATCTGATATAGATGTAGAATGCGTTTTCTTCATGTTACAGATATAAATCAGAATTAAATGTATTTGACGCTAAGCGTATAGCGTCACGTGGAGAATGCGAATGTAAATTATCTCAGTCTTCTTTTAATAAAGCGTACAAATAAGAAGAAGCTCTCTCTCGAGGAGCAATTTCATTTCTCGTAATACTTAAACGCAAAGACCGCGGTCTTTGACGGAGGCCACAGAATTCTACGAGTTTATTGAGAGTGGTCTTTTAATAACGATCGTGAGAAATTCTTCCATGATTCTTTTTTTTTTCTCACGCATTTTTCGTCTCTTCTGCGCAGAGGATTCCTGTGAAACAACGTCGGAATTATGATCATCGCTGAAAGACATTAAATAGGTAAAATAAATCATACGTCTCCGTTTCCAGTGTTGCAACTGGTAATTACATAAGTGCTCCCGTCGTGTTTTCCTACAATCTCTTTATCTCTTTCTCAGTTCTTCTATACGTTGCGTATAATACTCCGAAAGATACCTGGCAAATATACTGCTTGACCTTCCACCGTGTCCACCGGCAGCAGGCGGTAATTTGTATAACGTGGTTTTCTAGACCAGACACGGAGTAAAAGCCACTCTTGATCGGTACGCGTCTTTTTTCTTTTGTTAGTTTCGGGATCGTATGTTGGTCGTTTCTTTATGAATGCGTAGCTTTTTCATCCACCGCCGTGTCGGGAACTGGGATGTTTAATCCCATTGAAGAAGCAACTTTGAGCTAATGCCAGATTAATCAGTGCAGCTTGTTGAATTATAAATCAGCGCCGGTTTTCTGCCGAGCATGTGCCAAATTACCCGCAGATGTGCATGGCACCTAATAACGTTTTTTATATCGCAGAGGAATGAAAATTTTATTGCGCAGTTTTTGTGCCAATTACGCAGAATTATTGAAAAAAATTTACAATTATGTAGGAATTTAAATATTTATAATTTAAATTATGTAATTATTTTAGAGAAAAATGTTTGAAAAACATGTTACATGATTTTCGTACATATTAACTTGCTGAGAAACGAAATTCGGAAATTAGGTGAATGTTAAGATTTCTAAGGGGCGAAGTTGAAAAGATTTACGTTCAACTAAGGTACTTCTCACGTTGGTGCAAATTTTCGTACGTTTCCTTACAACAACGTTTACAAAGTTTACCTCAGGAACGTCGAATTACATTTCCATACAAAGAAAGCTCACTCCACAGTGAACTCTGCGAAGTTACGCAAACATTATTACCATGTCGTCTCATTACTAATACATATACTTGTTCCATTTTCACAAAATACGTAAAAATATTGTCACTTTAATATATCATGGATATCTCCTTTTTATTTACTTTATTTACCATAGATTTTAAAAAGTGTACAAATAATATATTATAAAAATATCTAAAAATTTGTAAAGGGATTTTTAAATTACTTATAATTGTGCGCAAACGATTTATAAGACAAGTTAACTCTTATAGTATAATGTGAAAAACCTTATCCATACAAAACTCGCGTCCGATCACTTTTTTATATATTTAATATAGTTTAAAATATCTCTAAAAATTAAAGAACATTATACTTTCAAGTTTCTAAAACAAAATATCTGTACTTTATTTTGCAAAAAATAAAATGCAGTATAATGTGTGTGTAATTATTTTTATAACTTCGAGAAATTTTTATAAATGGAAATTAATCGAATACTAACCGTTCGTAAGCATAGGTACTTTACTTTATCCCATTAGACATTCTGGATCTTTTTTACTCGATTCCAATTTTTTTTTCTTAGACTTTCAAAAAATTTAGATAAATTTAGGATTACTTTTCAACATCTCTGCTACATTGCCAAATAGCTATTTAATTCAAATATCATTATTAAAAAAATCATTATTTAATAAAAATTAAAAGTATCAAGAAATTTGAGAGTGAAATTTTGCTTTCAAAAAAGAATCAGTGCCTACAAAAGGATATAATTATTTAGGTTTGTATGCAAAAGATGTTTTCTTTAATCAAAATAAGAAATTTTAATTTGAAAAGAAGCTAGCTTTTTATCTGCTTTCGTAATACTAAAACTCGTTCAAAAGAAGCGCGTTTGCGGATCGCGCGTTAGTCTGGCGACACAGACCTGTTTATCATCCTTCCACAGGCATCTGGAATCCCTGATCTCCAACGGATTAATCAAGACAAGCGGGATGACTATAAATCGTCGAAATCCGCCGACTTTCATTCGCAGTGTAGAACTTGCAGATGATGATGCATAAGTATGTGGCAGTTAATTCTCATCATTTGCACGTGAGCTTGTAACATCGTGAGGCCGGTCGGCGAACGAACCATGAACGCGTTCGTTTATCTTCCATGCCATCTCGCCTCGGATAGTCGCATATATACGCGCAGTCGTTAATTAAATCGAAGGTCGACTAATGCGTTTCCGCTACGTTTCATCGGCGAAAGACCACCGACCCATTTCTCGCCCGCGGTGAGAGGGATAGCTTGATATAAGGCTCATATATGTTAACTATCATCTTAATTTCCGCTCAAATTTCAATTCTCCTCTACAAATGGCGCTCTCGAACAGGAATTAATGTTGTCGCGCGATAAGCTGGCGCCGCAAGGAAAGAAGACTCGGAAATGATCTACGTCACACTGACTGGATGTTATCTCCATACTTCGGTATGCGATGCGAGGAGAGAAGGATAACTTGGGAACCTCTAATGCGAATCGGGGGAAATTAAAATGGAATTCTCATGTGCAACGAATACCTACTCTCGTGAGCGAACCGCGGTGGTGACAGCATTTTTAAATGGCAGTGATATTGAAATTATGTGCGCAATGCTCGTGGCGGCATGGTACAAAAGCCGCAGCTCTCCGACATAAATCGCCAACTCGAAATTCCGGAGGGAAGTTCCGTCGAGTCTCGGAAAGAGGGAGAGAGAAAATAGGAAGAGAGAGAGAGAGAGGAGAGGGAGGGAGGGAGAGGAAGAGAGAATCTCCGGTTCCTGATACGCCGCACATCAAGTACTAAAATGTATGTATATACAGTCAAGCGAATTGCGCGAGAATTCTCTGGTTGGTGAGATGGACAGCGCGAAAGACGGCAGCGAGGTAGACGCGGGAAAACGAGGATCAAGATTACAGATTTATGGGGAGCCCTCTTAGAGGCGTCCGAGTCTCTCTTGGTCCTTGAACAGCTTTGAATCAATAATGGTTAACCTAAGACGTACTGTTACCATATGACTGTGGTGAATCGTCTTGGAAATCTTCTGAACGTCTAAGAAAATAAATATTCCTGTCATCTAACGCTGTAATTGATGAGATACTCACAAAAAGACGGCATTTTAATTTTAATAATTGTTTATTTATAGTTTAAGCTAAATATAAAAATTAAATACAAATATTTCGAATTATAAAATACGTATCATCTAATAGCACAATAAAGTAAATAAAAATAGATTGTTAAATGAAAATAGATTATTAAATGAGAAAATAGATTATTAGATTGTTAAATGAAAATAGATTAAACATACATGAGTGAAAAACGCCATATTTGTTCAAGGTGGTTTTTTGTGTCTAATAATCTCTTGTGAATTTATATACACAATAATAAATTGCAGTCATATTCTCAAGAGTATTTTAGAACATCAAGTTTCACGATCGTGAGTTGAATATCTTCGGTGCCAGCAAAAAATCTTTCTGTGTTTCTATCTCAATCGAAGTGCCGCAAAAAGCTTCTAGTGACTGCTACGTTCTATTTCCGCGTTTTCGAAATGGTGATAGAGTGCGGTGAATAGTTTACGTAGAGGGATATTTCGAGTGTCTCTACGCGTTATTCTTCGCACATGGGAATCAAATAGTTGACAACAGCTTGATGTTAAAAACGGTTAAAATAGCTTTCTCATGTCACAATACAATTTATTGTACAATCGATGTGATAACCGTTTCGATTTCTCTGAACATTTATGTTAATGTTCACTATTGGTATGTAATAATTAATTATACGATCGCTTATTTCAATTTGAGAAATCTATAGCCACAGAAATACGAAAAGATAAATATCAATTGACATGTAAAATAAATGTATAAAATAAATATATATATATATATATATATATATTTACATATTATATATCTATTTTTAAAAAAATCTGATTATATATTTACTTAATACTAAAACCAATAAAAACATACTGACTTTTAAAAATATTTACAATTTGTATTTACAGTTTATATTGAGATTTTTATTTATACTGGTTTTTTTATATTTGTAATCTATTTATAGTTTATATTGAGATCATGTTTATTCGTTAGAAAAAAGTATTTTTAAATAAATAGACTGACGATAAACGATTAAAGCAATATTTATTAATGCTTTTCGTTTAAATATTTTGCAAAAAATAATCCAGCAGTATACATATATTTATCATATCAATTTTTTAAATATTATGGGTGTTTTGTATTATTGAGAGAGAGAGAAAGAGAGAAAGAGAGAGAGAGAGAGAGAGAGAGAGAGAGAGAGAGAGTATTTATATAAGCATATATATATA
>Ga0157364_1001742_pt1 | contig 19059 bp, 7 predicted proteins | sample AttsexASBM2_FD_111476 | JGI IMG/M metagenome (GOLD analysis project Ga0157364, IMG submission 111476) | Fungus gardens microbial communities from leaf cutter ant in Ribeirão Preto, State of São Paulo, Brazil - Atta sexdens ASBM2 | ecosystem: Host-associated > Fungi > Mycelium > Unclassified ...
AATATATATATATATATATATATATATATATATATACACACACACACACACACACACACACACACATATATAGTACATGTATAATACATAAACAGTTTAAGAAAAAACGCGATTGGCGTAATTTTTAAAATTAAATTAATTATAATAATAAAAATACATATAGTATTCGACTACAATTAAATAATTATATTAATGAACAATTTAATCGTTATCATTATCGATAATTACTTAATATTGCATTGCTTATGAGGCTTATTTTCTATTTAAGAAAGATAATTTTTAAAATAAAGAACGTTGAATCAAATTAAATACCTGTTTCGTATTCATATTTTGAAGTTTTGTTTCTATAAGACTAAATATTTTCGACAGGATTATCGGATAGAAAAAAAATTGGACTAATTAAGATAATGATTCTCTTTTTTCCACTGGATACATAAATGACTTCCATTATAAAATTTGTTCTTAAATTCTCTTGAGAATATGCTTTGTTTTACAATGCGTCGTAGATTAAAATTTCCTAATGCGCGCAGAACCATCTCGTTAATGAAATCTCTATACAAATTACACCGCTCACGTTTTTCTTTAATAGATTAACTATATATTTTGTTTGCCTTATTTTTATTTTTCGCCAGAGTGTTACCTAAGTTTTGAAGAATATTGCAATTATCCTATTATAAACGACGATGCAGCTACTAGACTTTCCGAAAATTGGCAAGAAACTGAAAGTTATCTCAAATGAGATGACTTTCCGACGCGAGAATATTCCAGACTATTATTAGAGAATCCACCAACATCGTGCAGTTATAGTCCCATCCACAGAAATACGCTCGGCAAATGATTCATAATGTAACATAATCGCAATGGTATTACATGTAGCGCGTAGTGATTCAATCGTCATATCTAAATGTAATATACATGAAAATTGAAAGCATATGCACATCCGTGTGCACTATAGTTGCAATCACACTGCATATACCATGATTGCATATACCATGGATAAATGAATTCTTTTTCTTTTTTTTTTTTATCTATTTTAAATGTATAATGAAAATATAAAAACGTCGACAATATAAAAATATAAGCGTGAGTGATCGAAATAAAAAAATATATTCAAAATATATTCCAATATAATATTAAATATTTAATATTATATTGGAATATATTTTAATAGTTTATTTAATAGCGCTTGCCTATATTGCATATGTACTTATAATTTATAAAGCTTTTTATGAAAGTAATTGTTATAAAATAGACTATCATGAACTGATGTAAATGAGAGAGGATTGTAAGCTACGGCGAAAATTGCAAGGCAGACGCTGGGCTAGAATCCAGAACTAACAGCGTGTGAAAGAATAACAACCGACTAAGGCACAGTTCCATAACTCACGGTTAACTCTTAACTGACTCGAGAAAAAAATTACATATTTTATATATAATTATATATGACGGTATATAAAATATGTCAATTTTTTATATAATTATACATAAAACATTTTTTTCTCGGAGAGGTTCAACTTATTCCTCATCTCTGTTCAATTTTTGAAATTGAAAGAATTGGGAAAAGATGAGGAATAACTTGAACTTCGATTAAGATTTAACCGTGAGTTGTGGAACTGGGCCTATAAGAAATTCTCAAGCGAATCCTAACCGGTGTGCACCATCGGTCCTAACGGGTCGAATCTCACTCGGTGCTCCGTTGAATTCTGCGCAGCTTGCAACAGATCGGAGAAGAATCTGTGTCGCCTTAAAGCTAACTCGTCGCGAGCGACGGGCGTCGCCGGCGGTTCCTGCATGCCGCTGCATCCACCCGAGACGTATTCGCCGTCATCTTCCTCAGACAGCCAACGTGGAATCGAGGAAACTACGGAACATATGACATATGATACGTCGAGCTTTTATTCTTAAAAATGCATGTCTTTCATTCTTGAAGAGTCTTGCGGTCACACATGGCCCGCTCTGCCCCGCCCATCAAATTAAAGTTAATACTCCTATATATACATATACAATTGACAAAGTAGTGTCAGATCCCCCACGGAAATTATTACAAATCGATGTTCTTTCTACTGACGCGAGTACTATGCTAGCGTAGAATATAGGTCTGCCCACAAAAAGAATCTATCCATTTCTATTTACAAGACAAAAGACACGCCATATTTAATTTCGAACGCATACAATTTTATGTAATTTGTGATAAAAATAACGTTATATTAGTTTACAAAAAAGAATTTTTAATTGCAATTAATTTTAATGAAACGGTGTTTGATTGTGCTTTAATTATTCATATTTAATAACTACATTTGTACAAAATACCAAGCATAATATCATATATTTTTCATTTAGCGCGTATTTTTCCAAACAGAAAATTTTGATATAAATGTAAATATTTTAACATATTTGAATGCAATCGATAATTTTAGTGATTCAATTAGTATAATATTATAAAAAAATAAAATAAAATAAAATAATTAAGTATATAATAAAATAATTAAGTATATAATAAACATTTAATATTATTTATATATTTAAACTTAAAAGAAAGAGACACTTGAATAAATTCTTTAAACAAGAAGACAATATCTCTCTTATATGGATAAAATTATTAATTCTTTTTGTTGAGATGAGAGAAATTGTTTTGAAAGAATATGATGATGTGTGTTTATTTCATAAACTGAAAATAAAGATAGAAAAATATTTGAAAGAGAGAAAGACAGAAAACAATAATAATAAATAAGTCCATAATAAACAAGTTCGTGACTCAATTTATAAATGCGACATTATATATATAAAATACAAAAATGTCAAATGTCGACATATGTATATAAATTTTTATATACATATTTATATACATGATTCATACATGATATTTTATATACATTGATTTTATATACATTGTACAAAAATAATCAAATATTAACATGATATGGACAGACCCATATATCGATGATCACAAAGACGTGAGATCGCGGATTCCTAATGTACCTGGTGGCGCCTTCTTGATCTCATTTTCACTCGGATAGCCTTCAAATACCGAGTCGTCACCTTCATCCTCCGGTCCATCATCGATCGTCCTTTCTATATATCCCGACGCGTCATAAAGATTCGTTTTGACGGAAGCAATAGAGTCAACATTTTCTATCAGCTGCGTCCAATCTTCAGCGACACCGTCAAGATTGCTGTTATCTTTATCGTCAACAATCTTGTAGACGCTTTCTTCACCGGCTTCCTCAACCGTTTCTTTCGTCGAAGACGAACTCGAGCTTTCCTCAATGTCAGTGTTTCCGTTTGAATATACGCGAATTGGAGTAGAATTTAGCGAATTTACGCGAATCGGGGTGGAATTTAGCGAGGCATTCTTAGCTTCTAACAAATCTTTATCCTCTAACGAGGCATCCTTATCCTCTAACATGGCATCCTTATTCTCTAATGTAACATCCTTATCCTTTAACGTGGCATCCTTATCTTCTAGCGAAACATCCTTATCCTCTGGCGAGATGTTCTTATCTTCTAGCGAGGCATCCTTATTTTCTAGCGGGGAATTTTTATCCTCTAACGAGGCATTCTTATTCTCTGGCAAGGCATCTTTGTCTTCTGGTGAGGTACTTTTATCCTCTGGCGAAGTACTTTTATCTTCCGGCGAGGCATCCTTATCCTTTGGCGAAGTGTCCTTATCTTCTAACGAGACATCCTTATTTTCTAACGAGACATCCTTATCCTCTAGCGAGGCATCCTTACTCTCTGGCGAGGCATCCTTATCTTCTGGTGAGGCATCTTTATCCTCTGGCAAGGCATTCTTATTTTCTAATGAAATATTTTCTGGCGACTTCTGCACACCACCATTCAATTTGTCCACCCTCGTCGCGAATTTAATCTCGTCATCCACTTCGACGGAAGCTGTGGTCAACTTGGGTGATCCTACTGGCGTGTCATCCTCTCTCTCGGTGTTCGCCTTCGACGCGCTGTTACATACGCAGCACTTAAACATTGTTCCTATCATTCACTTCGTACTCCACGTATCTGTCGTTATATATACTTGCTACTCTTCCTGAATATGTATTTCAATGTATGATGATATAACACCTTTAAGAATTATAATTTCTCTTCAACTCGTAAAATCTTTTATAAATTAATGTTAAAAAATTCTATTTGATTCAACGAGAAAACTATTTAAGTTTCTTAATAGATTTAACAGTCAGAAATTTAACAAATATTTTTAATAAAACGTGACAAGATCAACAATTTTCCAGCCCGCAATACCGTCTTATATGGATATTCGTTTAAATCGCCAATATAATCGTTCATAAATATAACAAATCAATTATAACTGATGCGTACAGTACCCAAAATGTATCTCAGGTTGCACCAACATCATCTTTTTACATGAACGATGCGCGATAGCGCTTGAAACAAGGCTCAAAAGGCACAAGCGATCGAAAATTGCGCTCGAACAATCGCCTTGTGATAAAACACGGCTCCTTTTTCTCCAGCCACACTGCAAGAATTCCGAATATATGCTCCGAAATGCACAACTTTTTGATAACAAGAAATTGAAGAATCGGACGTAATTGTTAATTATCGACAGAATTGTCATCACACTCTCGTAAAAAAAGCAAAACAAACGCACGAGAGTTATTAGAAGCTTTCGCAGAGCGAGTGTCGGAAGGATTCCAGAAACAGATTCTAGAATGGAATATATTCCGAGAGAGCAGTCACAGGATAACAGAATACAAAAACGCACTCGCCAGCTGGATAAACCTAAACTTGAGAATTTTTTATTGTTGCTGATAAGTATCGCGGAAGGAAAAAATAATAGCTATCTCGAGAGATCAACAGAATAACGAGGAAGACGGCGACGATAACGAAGGCGCGAGCGGAGAGGCGGCGGCTGGAGATAACGTCCTAGATGTCCGCCCGGATTTGACGTTCCCAGTTTCGACCGGCGCGATGCAACGTTCCACCCCCGCCTCGCCGCTCCTTCTTCGCATCTCCGGGTCACGTCCCTTGTGCTGCCGCTGTTCGGAAGAGAATTGCAACATCCTGCTTTCAGGGTGACTTTTCGATTGAACCCTTGGATCAGCGGAATTAACTCTGATTGACTTTTGATCATTTATATAGTTTAATTTTAATCTCAATTTGATTAACTCTTCATCTTTTTTTAGTTTTAAGTTAGAAGAAAAGGAAGAGCAAGTTGAATGAGATTAAAGTTAATCTAATTAATAGAAACGGGTATTTAATGGATTTTAGCATTGTGAATTAAATTTAGAGTATATTTTAATAATTTATTGTCTTTTCTAAATGTCTTAATATAAATAGTTTTTTTTAATATTTGAAATTTTGAAATTCTTGACGAGTTAAAAAATCGTCATCTACAAATGAATGACGGGATCTTTGCGAATTTTACGCATCATCCACAGATATGTGTGATGTGACAATCAAAGTGTTAATCCAATTGTAATAAAATTTCAAACTCGATAACTCGATATTTCTAATTTAATCTTTTCTTTTATATTGCAAAAAAATTAACAACTCTATCCATGAGATAATTAAAGTGCAGAGTTAGGAGTGAGTGGTATCGAAAAAAATAAATCGACCAATCGAAAAATGAATAATCGAGCTTCTCGATGTATTTTCTTCAGATGAAAGTAATTTTTCTTCAGATGAATATTTTTCTGTTGGCACAAGTACTTGTAACAATATTTCTAATTGTACAATTCGTCATCTTTAATCTAATCTCTTTCTGTGTCAAATAAAATTAATAATTTTGTCTGTAATAACAAGATAAATATTGATAAATATTTTTCGATATCAATTAATTGAACGTAGTCATCCTAACGAACCAGCGCCCAATTTTATTGTCAATCAATAAGAAAAAAATGAATATAATGATTGTAGATCGTCATGACAAATAACAATATCTTACAACTCTATATAACTCTATACTACTATTATGCTCTAACAACAAACAATACTATGAATTTATCACCATTATCGTTATTACAAATTTATTAAACATGTTGTAACACAAGTATATTTTGATGGAATGTCTAACATGTACAGTTTAAATAATATATATATTATGTAATGGAATATTTTGAATACAATGTAAATATTTTTATTACACTTTCACTATAGGTTTATTTTGTATTTTTGCTGCATTTAAACTTTCCTTCTGCATTAGAACTTTCCTTCTCATTTTCAAATATATATATTTTCATAAATATCATATATTTCAGTAAATATCAACAATATTATAACATTAATATTATAAATTTCAAACTTAAAATATAAATATAATATAACACGTTGTACGTAACAATTATTGAGTGTGAAATTATAACATGGATATTATATTACTGTTATTTTATGTTACTAAGATGGATTTAGTAAAATAGATATATCTTAGAAATATAAGAAGTACATACTAGTTAAGTTATAAAAAACAGATCTTATAATTTTAAAAGGCTTGCTGTAACAATGAATTAATCCACATTTTGTAAAAACAAAGTAGGTAAATGAAATTAAAATGATGGGAAAAATATCACAATTTTTTAAAATTTAATTACTCTATTTGTACAAAATGTGATTTGTACAAAATATGACTTGTCCACTGTTGCAGCATGTCTTTCAATTGGATGAGTGGTACTCTCTTAATCGAATTCGCTACTAATCTTCCCTCTAATCTAATAGACCCATTTCTACCAAAGTAGATTAACCTTGCTCTTTATCTTTTTCTAATTCTTGGAATTAGAAGAAGATAAAAAGTAAGTACAGAGATTAAATTTAATCTATTGTATATTGATAGAAATGAACATAAATTAAACTGTGCAGGAATATCTCATGATAAAGAATTAAATTTCACAAGTAAGTTTAAGATAACTTTAATTAATTAAACTCCAATTACTAACTTAATTGATGACATATCCACCGACACACTTTCTAACAATGTACAATTCATTGTTCTTAATCTTAAATATTCTTTATCTTTATTTATGTCCATTTCTTGATTAAATTTAATCTTAGTTTGACTTATTCTTTATCTTTTTCTAATTCTGAGAATTAGAAAAAGATAAAAAGTAAAATAAACCAAACATTAGAATTAGTCTACATTAATAAAAATAATTAACTACTTAAAAGTTCTTTAAATTCCTACTAATCGTGCTCTTATTAACTTAATGATAAATTCAACCGATACAATTTCTAATTATAAATTAGAACAATTTCTAATTAATTAGTTATTATTCTTGATTTAATCTTTCTTTTCATGTGTTAATAAAAAAATTAATAATTCCATTTACGTTAACAAGATACTGCAGATATTAATCGATAAATTAATTGAAGTTAATCGGAGTAACCTGTAGAATCTGTACATCAAGCTACTTGAGGTTATTACATTAAATGTTCCAACGGATGTACGAAAGGAATTGAACAATTTAACAAGATATGATAATTATCTATTAATTCCAATCGAGATAGTCTTAGACAAAGTTTATCTAGACAGAGTAAATGGTACGACTCATGCGAATGCACACGTCACCGGCAGTAAACGTCAAGTGAAATGCATGATTCAAGCCAGGACGCTCACCGGAATGTGCAACAGCGGTTAACCAAACTTTGTGCTTTCAATTTCCCCGAGCTAGCCAGCCTAAAAAATAAATCTGCGCGAAAGAAAACCTGCTTATTTTACACGTAATTTGAATATCATACATTCGATCGCGCTTAATATTAGGCCTTCTGTCGGAAAATAAATCGAGAAATATTGCGGAAAGGGAGGTGCACCGTCGAGCGTTGCGATATAAAACGATCGTCGTCTAAACTAAATGTACACTCACGTTCGATAGAAGATCCTCGTATAAATCACCGTCGTATGATCACCGTTTGTATGACTCTTCGTCGATAGAATGTCGACGAAAAATCGGCGGAGTACGATTTATGTACGGGCAGAAATTTCGACTCCGGCGATGCGCTGACAGGTAGAATGACTGGGGCGTTTGCCGGATGTGCCGGAAGTACTGTTTTCGGCCGCTCCGATTTTAGCGGCGGCTTAAAATCGCCGATTGCACGCGCACAAGTCCGTCTTCAGGTCTGTTCGCGGGAAATGCACGGCGTATTCGAACTGTAATAATACTGAAAGAAAAACTGGAGCATTGGTCGTTAAATCAATCGACAGAGAAGGCTTTCAGGCGACAATGTGTATCCCTCTTTTTCTCAGTACAGTCTTAACCAAAAGTTCGTCTGCATTTTTTTGCGCAGTTTTTGTACCGCACACTTTTACTGCAGATGTGAAAATAATTATTGTCTATTTTTAAGTAATGTAGATTTTAAGTAATGTAGATTTTTAATTTTTTACGTCTATGGATTTAACTTGTTTTCTATCTTTTTCTCATTCTAAAAATAAGAAAAATTTGAAGAGTAAGCTAAACCAAGATTAAATTAATTTACATTATAATAGAATTGGATTAATAACAAAAAACAATAATAGTCAATTTTATTTTAATTAATATATTTTATTATGATATTTTTTTAGGTTTAATTGTTTTTCACGAAACTACAAAATACTCGTTAAAACATGAATTTTGCAATTTAGTAATTGTAATAAATTATATAATAAATAAAATAATTTTCCTGTAAAAATATTTCATGCATGAATATATATAAATATGTATAAACATACATAAATATTCATAAACATGTATAATATCATATTTGTATAATATCATATTTGAAATATGTCCATATCATGTTTATATATCCCTTTTTCTTTTATAAAATTACTTTTTAGTGTAATAAAAAAAATCAAGTTTGAAGAAATGTAAAAAAATTACTTATGTATAATTATTATATAAAAATATATATAATTGTGTATAAGCAATTTTTTATATTTTTCAAAATTTGTTTTCTTCTAAAATAAACAATGCGAAAAGTATCCTTTTAATTATTTTTTATTTTTTCCATATTACTATTATTATTTCTATTACACTAAAAAATAATTTTACAAAAGAAAGAGAGATGTATAAACATGCACAGATATGATTATACATGAATATTTATGTATGTTAATTTTATACAATTATATTTATATATGTATACAATATTATTTTTATATATTTATACATATTTGTACATACTCACAAAAAAGTTGTTTACCAGATTATTTTGACGCTTTAATAATTATAAAAAATGAAATTTCATTCAAGATGCAAATTAATACGCACATAAAATTATAGCGATCGATCCTGTTAAAAAGTCGAATATGTTGCAATTTTCTGGGGAAAAAGTTTTATATATATATATATATATATATATATATATTTTTTTTTTTTTTATTTAATTAATTGTATATAAAATATGTCAATTTTTTAATCTAATTATATATAATTTTATATAATTTCATATGAAACATTTTTTCCCAGATTAGTTATAAAATAAATCTGAGATTATCACTTCTTATATTTATATGGACATATTCTGCATATTTCTTGCAAATTAGTATTCTGTTATAAAATCTGTTTTTTATTTATTTCTTACGAAACTATATTCAATTTGAATGATCATAGAAATACACCAATCAAATGTTTAATGTAAAAGGTGCGATGTGTTGTGTTCATCACACTAGGCACGTGATTGGTCCGCTCTTTTATGCATCTGCATTAATAATTCATTAAAATACGAATTTACTTATCATTCGCTGTTATTCGTTCTTATATAATGTATACAGCCATCTAAAGGTTCCAACTATTCATGGACCTAATTTAACCTTATTGGCGCGAAGACTGTTAAGAGTGTTAAGAGGAGCAGAGCAAAAGAACCAAGGACTTGATGATAATAATTCAGCTTATCGTTATCAGCTTGTTTTCGCAAGTTCATCACAGTTTATCATAATTTGGCTCAATTTATATTTTTCCATATAATAAGAAAGTGCCAATATCACTCGGACTAGTCAACAAAATGAACACTAACCTTCTGTTTGTTGAATCAGTGGAAGTACTGCGGAATAGTTTGTCACACTACCACACCTTGTTAGAAGCGATTTTGGTGGTTTGGATAGTGTGGTTTATTTCTAAGAAACGAAGTAACCAGAATTCAGTACCTTCAAAAGAATTGGTGGAGAACAAATTAGCAGAATGGCGACCGGAATCTCTTGTACCGGAATCACCGAAAAATCATCCTTCATTAAGTCCAAAATATGTCACTTCCAAAGTCGGAAAGCGAGTGATAGTCGATGGAAAAAATTGCCTTAATTTGGGTACACATAACTACTTAGGTTTAAGCGACAAAGCAGAGCTGATAGAAAGTGCTGCAGCGGCTATAAAGAAATACGGCGTTGGATCTTGTGGACCACGAGGCTTCTACGGAACCGTCGATGTACATCTTGAATTAGAAGAACGTTTAGCTAAATTCATGGGCATGGAAGAAGCAATAATATACTCGTATGGATTCGCCACTGTGTCGAGTGCAATTCCAGCTTATTGTAAACGTAAAGATTTAATATTTGTGGACGAGCGAGTGAATTTTGCCATACAAAAAGGATTGGACGCATCTCGAGGAAATATTCAATATTTCAAACACAATGATGCTCAAGATCTACATAATCTCTTAATGAAACAAGAGAAAATAGATAAAAGACATCTTAAAAAGAGTGCGAAAGTCAAACGTTTTCTGATTATAGAGGGTATTTATATGAATACAGGAAACATCTGTCCTCTCCCAGAATTATTGGCTCTGTGTAAGAAGTACAAATTGAGAATCTTTATCGACGAGTCAATATCATTTGGTACCATCGGATTACATGGAAGAGGTGTCACTGAATACTTTAACATTCCTACAAGTGAAATCGATATGATAATGGGTGAGGAGCAATTATTAAAGCCAAATATTTCTTATTAATATATAAATTTATGTATAATAGTATGTATTTATATATATTATTGTATATATTTTTTAGGATCTTTAGAATGGGCTATAGGAACTATTGGTGGCTTTTGCGTAGGAGCCTCCTTTATTATCGATCATCAACGTTTATCTGGTCTTGGCTATTGTTTCTCAGCGTCTCAACCACCTCTCTTGGCATCCGCTGCTATCACTTCTTTAGATATAATTGAAAATAACTTAGAAATATTCCAGTCTTTGAGAAATAATGCCTTATCGATACACAATGGTCTCAAAAAAATCCTAATGTTAGAGTGCTCTAGTTTTGCAGAATCACCTTTGAAGTATATATATTTAAAGGAGCAGAAAGATCGTGTCATAGAGGAGAAATTACTATCTGCAATTTCAAATAAATGTATAAAAAATAACTTGGCGATTATAGTGCCAGTCTATCTGGAAACTGAAATAATTTTACCCAGACCTAATCTTAGACTTTGTATATCTGCTAGTCTGGATAACAATGATATCAAGTTCGCACTAAACACTTTAAAGAAGTGTACAGAAGAAGTTTTGTTGTCATTTTGTGAATGAAATAAATGAAACTTGAAAGAGTTATATTTTAAGATGTATTCAGCTTGTATATTAGAAATGCATCTATTTATACATATCATATTCTGTGTATTAACACAGATATATTGATTCGTCCATATAGCTTTTTTGTATGATGAAAATATAGTTATTAAAATAAAATAGAACTTTGAAAACATTACTACACACTTTTTTAATATTTCATAGAAAAATGACATCAAAATTTTATAAACTTGTTAAAGAATATTAATCCTTTTAGAGATTGTTATTGTTCACAATTGTGAAAAAATCTAAGCGTGCATGATACAATAAAAATTAAAATTTATAAATAAATCAGTGTTAATAAATAAATATTTGAATATTGTAAAATAAATTTTTCTAATTGACAATCAAATTGTTTAGTTAGAAAAATTCGCTGAATACAACTTATATGAAGGAGCAGACTTTTAAAATGTTTTATCCCAAAATTTTATTCTTTTAGTTAGAGATAGCATGTTTAGTGTTGAAAGACTCGTATAAGTTACTCTGAGATATTAATTTTTTCATCTTTCATTTATATGCTAAAAAAACCTAGATATTTAAATGCATTTATGCTCTTTAATTAGAGACAAATAAAATGCACTTATTTAACATTTTTAGTAATTGTTTAACAATTTGTTTAACATTTCATATGCTATTAATTATTATTTTTTTTAAAGCATAATTTTCTTTCTCATTTTCTGAAAATTATAAATTTTAAAAATCTGCTCTTCATATAATTATATAAAATTATATAAAAATTATATTAAAAAAGCCTGTTATAATACAACGACATCTTGTAATACTTGCAAACTGCTTTATTATTATAATAGATACAGATACGCCCTTATTAATTGTCTCTCGTTTCAGGTTCTTCATCATATGCCGCCATGACCTTTTCCATAATTTCCCATAACTTATCCCTCGCTAAATCTTTGCAGAAAACCTGTAACAAAATAATTTACATATAAACCTATTAATATAAACTGATGTAAAGACATATAATATATATTCACATTGAACCATGGCTGTTGATCGCATTCATCCATCAAAGGTACAACCACGCCATAAATTTGCAATGATAAATTAATACAAGCTATTGCTATTAAATTCGGTGGATAATCAAGAATAGCTGGGGAATGATGAAAATCTTGCAGCAGTGCCATGCTCGTTTTGGCAACGGGATACTTGGACCATTCCTCTTCGCCAAACCAAGCTTGCAAAGATCGTAGATAATGAAGCATGTACTGCAATAAAATATAATGTAGTTATTAATATGTTGACACACATGCACATTAACATTATTAGTTAATAATAATATTTGTGATACCTTATGTGGATGTACAGGTGTAACTTGAAACTTGAGCATCCTCATGATTAAAAGTTCAGCTTGAACAATCGCATCTCTCATACTCCAATACTGATCTCCAAGATCAAGCGGCTGAGATCCTCTATGAAGTGTATTATAGGATACATTCATTACGTCTCGTATTTTTAGCGTATCATCCTTTACTTTGCCAGCCAGATAAAGACAAGTTGCAGCTAAAAGCTAAAAAAAGATAAAATTTGTCAAATTTATTCAAAACTTATCTAGAATCTCAAAATAATTATAACTTTTTACATAATTATCATATCCCTGTGGTGTCGCTTCTTTAATAAATCTATGATATAACGTAGCAGCAGTAGCTATTGTCAGTGGGTGAGCTTCCAATTTCAAACCTACAATCAAAATATTTTATAAAAAATCATATTTTATAGACAACTTTCTAATGATAAATTATTATAACAATTATATAATTATAGCAACATACCGCATTCGAAAATAAATCGTGAAACTGTAAAGCTGTCATTAGACTTGGTATAATCGATTGTAATGCTTTTTTGTAATGTATTCCTTTTTTCACGTTGCATTGCAAGAACGTCGATCACATCTTTCATCTTCGAGCTAAAAAAGTGCAAAAAAATGCATTAAGAACCGATTGTTCTATCCTCGGATAAACTATGTGGTAATCTACCTACTGAATAAACAAAAGAGTAAAAGCATAAGAGAGTAAGAGTGTAAGACAGTGAAGTTAACCGAAAGGTGGAATAACCTAGTCTAAATATATAAAAGAAAAAAAGAAATAAACATGGCTCGATATATAACAAACTTCAAGAATAACATGAATGCCAGAATTATGTCAGAACAGCGTTGAAAAAATATTGAAAAGCGTTTGATCTGTCAAGAGTAAACTGCGTATAACCTTATCTCAGTGTCATCCAATGTGAACTCATTGTACCTGAGAGTTTCGGTGCCGGTTGGCTCTGAGGGATTCATCGCGGATATACTTGTCTTCGCAGAAAAGGTCTCGTTTAAAAATTGTGTAAGCGCGCTAGTGAAAAAACTTCAGTTTCCAACTCATTCAGGTACAAGAGATCCAAACCCGAAAGAAACCTGAGAGCGGCCATACCGCCATACCGACTTTTATGACACGCAAAAGCAGCAAAAATCTATCCGTATATTAGCGGCATCAACGTCATTTTCTAAAATGATATGAACTACGTATCACATTATTGACACTGTTGATAAAGTCGTATCGGAAATTGGATTTTAAAAAGAAAATGTTATATTTTATGATACAATTGAAGAAAATTTGCAAAAAAATTTTATTCTCTCCGTACACTTCAAAATTGAAATTTATTTTTCAATTTTTAAGGTTTATTTTAAAATAATGCCATCTGTAGAGTAAATCATTCCAGAGGAATAGTTCCACAGGAACATAAGATTTCAAATCTGAATAGATGCGAGATTGGACAGAAGCAATCTTCCTTTTGTCCAATCTTCTCCGCGAGCGAGAAGATTAGACAAAAAGAAGATTGGACAGATGAAAGATGGCCAAGGGGTTAATTGTGGATTTTAAAGGTCACTAAGTATTGACCAATTATGAATCTAGTGAATTTGCTCATTTTTATAATTTTCATGTCATTTGAAAATACACAATCGACCCTCAGGGCATTGATGAGACCATTAAAGACTTTCGGCACTTATGGAAATTCGCGTGCCTATTAAAATTTAAGTGATTAATTTCCCATTTCCAACTTTCTAAAAATTAGAAAAAGACAAAGAGTAAGTTGAATCGAGATTAAAGTTAATCTACATTGGTAGAAATGGGCATAAGATTAATAAACTAGTAATACGATATTAATTTCATGCTTTATTAATTTTGTAGACATATACATATGTTTAAAACTTAATAATACTCGATTTTTATTTAAAATTGATTTTAATGATATCATCTGAGTTTGATTATTAATAGCGATAATAACTGCAGAGGAAAAATTGTAATTTTTCGGCAATATATAAGATATCATTATATCATTAAAAGTATAAGCTTAAAACATTAGTTGCAAGCTGATCGCAAGTTTGTTGCGACAGTCAATCTGAAGTTGTATTTTAAAATCAACTTCATATTGTAAATGTAGAACCGACTTATGATGTATCCTTATTTAACACAGGCTTAGTTTCCACCGAGGATTTAAATCAGATCAGAATGTAAGAACTAACCAATTACAATCAAGTTCCCCTGTTACAGTCGAACGACAGGGGAATGTTCGACTGTAGTTGGTTGGCTCTTATTCGGGATTCTGATCTGGGGTATAGTCAACGCGATGTTGTAAACGCTTTGAAGCGTTTTTTAATTGATCAGTTTGTAAAATTCTTTCTTCTAATTGGATAGAACGACGTTTGTGTCGCCTTGTGTCATCAAATGGAAAGCACCCGATATAAAGCGTTGATTTCAAATGCAAGTTTCAGATTGACTGTCAACAAACTTGCGATCAGCTTGCAATTAATGTAGAACCGGCTTTATGCGTGCAAGCCAATCTGAAGCTTGCATTTTGAAATCAATACTTCATATTGACTGCCACATTGAACTTGCGATCGACTTGCAACTTTGCAATTAATGTAGAACCGGCTTAATGGATCGCAGCCTATATCGCATCACAATTACTTACAGCGCCACCTTAACGGCGACCTGATTGGGACCATAAATATTCGCCCCCACCATGTGACTTGGGCACAGTATATACTTGGGTCTCCTTTTAGACAATCTGAACTTCATACGTTGTCTGTTCACAAGCACATTGCGTGAATCCAGTTGACATCCATCTCGCCATCGTTCATCTCGTAGGTTATGTCGCATTGATAGCGCGTATTAAAATCGCGATTACGTTAAAATCTGAAAATCACGCGCGAATCTGTTGCAATCTATGACTCCGCGAGCGAGAAATTAAACAAGTCGTAGAATCGGACGGCATTCTGTCCTCCATTAAAAAGATCGGGTGAACACCCTCGAGAATCTTCGCTTATTGCGTTGCTTTTCGCTAACATTGAAATTCCGGAGATTCTCGCCTTTGCTTTCTTCGCGGTGGACGTGACGTAAGGAGAAGAGAAAGAAAGAAGGAAAGAGACACAGAGAAAAAAAAGCCGCGTCCAAATCGACGCCCGGAAACAGAATAAATACGACGTGGAGGAAAAGAAGTAAATAACTACGAGATGTCGGCATCTCCTATTGCCAGACAGGCCACCCAGAGCCAGAGCATACCATCTAAGAGGATCGTCATTCATGATCCCAACCAGCTACCAGTCGACTACTCGTCCACCCCCGGAGGCACGCTCTACTCCACGACGCCGGGAGGTCAGTGTATTCATCTTTTCCAACTCTCTTCCATTTTTACGTTTTCCTTAACTCGTCTGCACCTCCGAGACATCTAAGCTACAATCTACATCCCCAAGTTGTTAACAGCTCCCTGTAAAACTTACGGAAAATACACATTTAGATTGATATTCGTAATCTATTCTTGAACTAATAGAATACAGATTTCAATTAGGATTAATTAGCGACTGGCCTATTGATTGAATTTTAGGATTTTAGAGTTAAGACCGAAACATAAACCAAGCTTGCATAAAGTCTTGAGATTGCAAGCTAAGAGAACTGTATTAGTATTTTAAGACAGTCTCATGATGGTCTTAAAATAAGAATAGATTATGAATACTTCCCTTGCAATTGTTAAGGACACACATTTAGCTCAATTAATAATGGCGATTGACAGATAAATATCAGACGAAATAAAAAAAAATTCTTTTATAGAACTATTATCCATTTCCGGAATTCGTCGAAACAAAAGAAAGAAAGTCCGAATTTTATCACGAGGATCTTGCGATCTCCTCGGTATTGTAGCGAAATCATTTACCATCTCACTAAACAACATATGCGCACACGTGCAAGGCGCCCTCAAGGCCATTGATATTTACGCATAACGCGATCGTATCTTTCTCTTTCTCCTCGCGCACACGTATGTACATACGTATACGCATAAATGCGTTCCGATAACAAACTGTTACGTAATACCCGGTTCGGCGCGGGTCTGCTTCGTCGTCCGTTTGCATGGAAAATATTCAACGCTTTTGTGCCGCATACGCGAAACTATATCCTATTGAAGTAGCCGGTTAATTATCAGCTCGGGATAATGCGCAACCTTGACGTTAATCCATAGCCGACATGCAGAGCGACGGCCGGCAGATAATTTTTAGTCAAGAACTTCTGGATACTTTAGTGACACAATTTGACAAAAGTGTCGTTATATCTTTGTTATTCACTGAATGTTGAGAAAGATAAATGAAGCTTGTGTATCGATTTGTATTACTAAATGAAAAGCGTCCTCTATTGACCTTCGAATCCCTTCTTTGTTAAATAATTAATATATCATGTTAATATATTATATAATTTTATTATATGTTATATAATGTATTACTTATTAATGTGTACGTTATAATTTATGTCATAATATATTGTACATTGATATATTAATTTATTAATATATTTCATTTAAATACCTTATGAATGAATAATTTATTTACTTGAGCTTATTTTCAAGAAAGGACTTGATTTAAAAATGCTTCTATACATTCACACCTTATAAATTAAAGGCTAACCAGAACTTTTGATTAGCATATCTACATTGGTTTATGCACCTACTTTCCAGATTATATATATATGTATATATATATAATTATTTATCTACGGCAACCTTTACGACTTGTATCATATCAACATTATTTACAAAGTTTAACATTATTTACAATTATTATCACATTGTTACTTTATTACAAAATTCACATACATAATGTAAATATTTTGTAATTATATTGGTAAGTTCCCATAAATTATAATTACATATGTTATGAGAGAAGATAATAGTATGTTAATTACTTATATGTAAAAAATCATAGAATTTAATTTTTTCTTTTTTTTTAATGTTTTCTTCAAATCCACGTTAATTTTTTTTAGCTATCAAATAATCTGAATTTTTATTTCTGAAAGGAAAAGAGACAAAAGAATAAAATTAAATTTGAACAAAACTAAAAAATAGAAAGATTTTTTCTCTTAAGGAGAAAGTGATTTATTAAAGTAATAGAGATAAAACGAACATGATTCAAATGACGAAGTCACAGATCCCCATGCTACTTCTTGAAGGGTTAAATTTATTAAGGTTGAAGTTCAGATTGTCGGACTCGACATTGAACGAGTAATATTCAATGTTGGTTCTACTTATTGCGTTTTTAGTGAACGATAGAAGGATAACTTATCGCGTTAATGTTTATTTCTTTATATGCGCATCACTTTGCTTGCAAGCAAAGAGAAGGCGAGCCACGAAGTAAATATGTCCGTTACAAAAAAATGCGAATTGAAATTATATTGAGTGTCATTTCTTTCGGTTTGCGGTTTACTTCGCTAATTTCGGGTTTTTTTCCACATACATGTTAGCTTCCAGAGCGATGAGTAATACCACTTATAGTTATTAATCATATTGACAACTGCAGTTCACTTATCAGATAATGTTTCAAGTGGTCTTTAACAAAACTTTGTTCTTGATGTTCAAAGCATCTAACAACAAAAATTTAAAAAAAAATTGTACAAAAGATTGCACCATTATTAAATTTTGAATACGGTTGAATGAGTTATTATTTTGGTTTGAATGATTTATTATTTGATTTAGAAAATTGTCAAACGAGTGGAATGACTTTTAAAAATGATATTATTATTGGATTTTATCCCTTATTATATCCCTACTGATAATTCCACTCTATTTATCTTACTCTCAACAAAGAGTTTGATTGTTGATATAACAATCAATATAACAATATTATTCTTTTTCTTAAGTCGAAATCTTTTTTTTATTACGAAATCATAATCTAATCTATCCGCAGATGTTTATATGTTAATATTTTTATTTGTAATGATAATTCTCACTGAGATTGAATCTGTTCGATTTATATGTATCTAATTAGAGCAATCGACATATTCCGAATAAAATAACATTTTGTAGATTTACAATACAATAAATACTATAAATGTACAACATGTGAAAGTATTGATAAAATGATCACAATTCTATTTTTTAGATTTTTCAAAAAAATCTCAGTTTGAATTATTAGGTGTACAAAAAAGTTCTGAGCTTTAGATTTGATACAACCGAAATAACAATTAAAATTTTATATATCTTCCCGCCTTTTTGTGGTTTTAAAGCGTTAACATTTGGCCTTCTAAA
>Ga0157364_1001743_pt1 | contig 19058 bp, 9 predicted proteins | sample AttsexASBM2_FD_111476 | JGI IMG/M metagenome (GOLD analysis project Ga0157364, IMG submission 111476) | Fungus gardens microbial communities from leaf cutter ant in Ribeirão Preto, State of São Paulo, Brazil - Atta sexdens ASBM2 | ecosystem: Host-associated > Fungi > Mycelium > Unclassified ...
ATATATATATATATATATATATATATATATATATATATATATATATATATATATATATACAGCATTTCAAACTGAACTTTTATTCTAAACCGTGAACATTTTTGATTTGTAGGAATTTTTTTGTATAATATATTTGTTTTTATGTAATGTACATATATTATAGATATTGTTATGTCTTTCCTTAGCTCCTTTGAAGAACATGCGAGAGCGCATTCGGAAAACAGCGGATCAATTAAAGCGGAGTGAAGATAAAAGCCTTCTAACGAAAGATCAAATTATCGAGCGAGAATCGCGAATCACGAAATATTGAGCGCCAGACGTGCTTCAAGGCGACGTCAATTCCACGCACATTAAGAATGACAAATAACATTAAGATTTCGAAGCTCTGAAAACGCGAAATTACCACCAAAAATTGAAACGACTTTCGCTCGCGTGAGGAATGGCTAGCTCTACCTAACAGAGGGGTAGGATGTTTACATAAGGGCCGTTCCTGCGGCAAGATGGATGGAATATTCAAGATCGAGAGGGCCGAATAAGATAACTATCACTAATGTAACAAATACGAGTGCGTTTATTATTATAATATTATAAATAAAAAAAAAGAGAAACAAAAGAATAACAATATAAAAGGACTGAACAATTGTGCTATAAAAAAAAGAAATAAAAGCGGAGAATCGCAAATAATAAAGAGAATAGTTCTCGAACAAAAAATAACATAAAATCGATTCTATCATTCGTCGATAGTCTCAATATTAGCGCTCATTTACGTTCCCAAATATAACATGCTATGGCGAGATCCAGAAAAATACAAAAAATTCAACACCGAAACATAATTTCTTTCTCAGCCGGAACACACCGGAAAGATATCATTCTCGCAAAATGATAAGAGATCTAAAATGATAAGAGATCTAAAATGATAAGAGATCGCAACTTTTCACGCACTGAGAACAAACGCTACGCCAAAAATGTCTCACGACATGCCGAGAGCAAAAGAGCGTTGAATTTCATTATATCGTAAGCAGACTACGTTCGTTACAATGCTTTACAACAATAATCAGCACAACTTTCCTCGCAAATATAGCTGCCCCGCAGCTTACACACACAAAATTCTACTCACTGAAATCGCGAAGATTTCTCGACACTCAATTGTGCTCGAATCATATGTGCAATTGTTCTTTCGGCTCATTGAGATCGCAATCTAGAAGGTTCATACTTGTGACACGAATCTATCCCCGATAACTCTTTATAATTGTATTCGGGAGTCTCTCACGCTTGACGATTACGGCGTGTTCGCTACACCAAAATATGCCGTTTATGACTATGCATCAATACTAAATTGGCCAACAACAGAACGCGAGGGTGACCGTATACATTGCATGCAACTTTACAGATTTAACAGGAAGTCGAAACAAGAGAGCAACCTTATTAATAGTTTCTTTGTCGTCCAGGATCCAAGATCTCTTTTAAGCGTCTTCGTCTAGAAGGCTCGATAATTTGCACAAAAGAGGACGAGGTCATGAATAGGATCCCGATCAATACGCGATCAATTCGTTAGTCTCTCCCCCCTCTTTACGGGAGCGCGCAACCGCATCACGGCCAATTAGTGGACTCACGGTTCTTGCTCTTTTCGCGCTAACTCATATTCGGCGAAGTCCTGTGGGACGCCTCGCGGTCTCACGGATTTTTCCGCCTGGCCTCCTTTAGGCCATTCCCGGTCGCCCGCTTAGATGTAATGGCCCGGTCTTGTGACGTTTCCGCTGACTCCAACGATCAGTCTTCCGCCGCTGAACTCCTCGTGTAGAGGATATTCCTTGGCTCGTCATTTGTCTCGCGCCATTCCTTGCTCGGAAACCAACAAATTCTTCATGTCCAGCGAAATCTGGCTAATTAATTCAAGGATAATTTCAGGACATTTCAGATAAAGATCCTCGTTTTTTCAGGATATAGTTATCCATTAATTTCCATTACTCAATTAATTTTTATCGATTAGCGCAATGCTTTATAGCATGTCAAGTTAGGATCTTACTTGACGAATGAATTAAAATGCTAATAAATTCGGAACAATATTATTTATTGCTTCATAAATAATATTAAATTGTGACAAACGAGAAATCTGTCAACCCATATGATTTCTCTACTATGTTCTATTTTAAACATTAAATCCAAGTCTTCCATTGGTAATTTATTGCATTTTTAAGGGAGGATTTAAACATAACTTTTCCTTTTATTAACATATCATAAAACATCCTTATAAATTATTAACGATATAAAATAAATTTATTGGCGCTTCATAATAATTATTAATCTGATCTTCAATATCTGCATTCACTTTTAAAGCTTCACCTAAAATCATTTTCTTCTTTTAATTTTTTCAACATTTTATCTCATTTTTTTAACTCTTCCACATCACGCAATTTTTTTCTCTTGATCTTTTATTTCTTTTGCCATCGCTTTTTTGTATCGTACATGCGCATGTGATTTCGTAATCTCAAAGTTACTTGCATCTTTTCCACTTGCAATAATCACATCATAAATAATTTAATTTATTTATAACTGAACTATTAACGATTTTTCTTTTGATTATCAGTAAACATTCGCAATTGACTAAAAAACTTTGTTCGGGGACAACATTACCATGCGAAAAAGTCAGTATATTTTGAACAAAATTGGTTAAATTTATATACTTTTTCGGATCAAACATTTGAATCAGAACTGTCCAAAAATAATCTAAACGCGTCTGACTTATCAAAAACTGTAAACCGTTCCTTAGCAATTTTCGTTACGATATTATTTTGAATTCAATCTGATCAGCTTGTGTTTCTATGATAATTTTATTTTCCACAAACACCTCCAATGTGATAATCAGGCATGCTTTTGCAACATTTTCATTAACAGCTACTATATGATTGATGATATGATGATATGATTCATTGGCAGTTTTCACTAACTTATAATTGGCGATCGAAAATTTTAGAGATAAAAATCTTAAGACATATGTGACAAGTGTTTTTGAATTGTAAAATTTCATTCTGCGAAATGTTTTTGGTATATCGGAAGGAAATGAGTTTCTTATTGTACATCCAATATTATTTGCAGTTTGGACGATGATCCAGCCAATGAAGGCATCATCCGATTTTACCTTCAATAGTTGCATTATTCTCCAATCTTTCTCTGAACACAAAAGACAATCCGTCTGGGCAACTTTCGCGTGATGTATAATACCTTGGGTAATGAAAATGCCAGCGTACTTTCAAATATTATAACTCAAAAAGTATCGAATGAAAAAATATTTTCTTATAGAATTTTGGAGAGCCCTCTCGAACCAGCCATTAGAATCTGGAATCAAAAGTAGGATGTTCCATTTAAAAAAATCGATATGACCTTCATTCATTTTAATTTCATCATTATAATTTATAATTTAACGAAATTAGCATATTTAAAATATATGAAAGAGAAAGATTTAGTAGAGGGGAAAAGTAAGAAGAAACGTGTTTTTATAAACGTATGAATGCGGTTAGTATGCATGCGTAAAGTGTCCACATCTAACCGTAAGCGTCGCTCCTGTCCGTCTTCTCTACGCGGCCCGTGATATGCTAACTATTTCTTCTTATAATTTGAAAACTAAGCTTCAGACGAAATTTTCGCAAAAGAAAAATCGTCTTAGAATTAAATCAGGAATATAACACTTTAAAGACAAATATTTCTGAATCACCCTGTATGTTATGAATTATTTGGATCACCAATTATGATTCCATTGAAATTCCACTCCTATTTTTCCTTATTTGTCCTTATTTGATATATGCAATTTATTTTAATTAATTAAATCATGTCCTTATTGTATTATGTATTCATTTCATTTTCTAATAAAGATTTTTTTATTGTCAAATTGAGGCATTTGATTTGAGTATGTCAAAATCACAAAGCGATATACTTTATACTAGAACTTATAAAAAAATCTTTTCTATTCTTAAGAACATTTTACAATTCAATTAAATGCTACTTTTAAAGGCCCTGTACGAAGTCTCGGCAAAATTCCAACTAGATCTTATTCTGGGTGAAAGGACCTACAATTTGAAAAGCGTAACGATTCATTTGAACGCGGAATTCTGCTAAAATCAACTTTCAACTCAAAATTTGATTATTTTTTTATATTAATAGGACTTTTTATATTAATAGACTATATTTCTTAAGACTATATAAAGCTAAATGAATTATTGCATCGTGTTCAGCAACCAAAAAAACATACGGTACATTTAAAATCCGGATTAACATTTTTGCAACATTTTTTCAAACTAAACTTGTATATTAAGCTTGTATATTAAGAAAAATCGAAACTTTGATTTAAAAATCGTTCATTAATGACCTCTAAATTTTAAATCTTATTTTTAAATTTAGGAGTTCTTTTGATATGAAATGGAAGTCTTTGAATTGAGACCTATAAAAAAATTTATTTTCCTTGTTAGTCTACAGGGACGTATTCATAAATAGATTATACACTGCTCGTAAAAACAATATAAGCGTCCACTCAGTTTTGTTAATACTGGTTTTAAAAGTACCATGAATAAAATGCAAACCACACGTGTCTAAATCAAGAAGTTTTTTCGTCGAAGTTTTTAATTAAATCTTTTTGCAAATCTTTAAAAAGCTTTAAATTAATATTCGTCTTATCCATTAACACTTGTATGAATTTTTTCAGTACATCCTAAGACGTCCCACTTTTAAACCTATTAAATAAGTCATTTGCCATCATGTTATTCCAAAAATATAGAAATAAATATCGACTGGACACTTCATTTTTCTCGTTATTCCAATATTAAACAATTTGTTTCTTTTCGCTTATTTTATCTAGGCTTTCGAATTCTAAAGCATTACATGTTATATTTTCTCCTTCAGTTTGAAAATACAGCTGAATCATATGCAATTGTATAAGAATGTTTTTGATTTAATTTTCAATTTGTTTGCAATTTCCGGAAATAAAGTTTTCATTGTATATATATATATATATAGAACTTTTTACGTTATGTAACAAATTGTGATGAATCATTGAATGTAAACACCATCTTATCTCTGCTTTGATTACATCATCGTTTAAGAGAAATTGTTTTATACTTGTTATCTTCGAAGTATTATTATAACGGAGTAAAATGGAATAAATCATTATAACCTTTGGAAATCAAGCAAGTACAATTCTATTGAGATTGAGGTTAAAATTGAGATTAAAATCAACATTACATGAGGATGATCTTAGAGTATCTATAAATCCAGAATCCTGTTGTTTGTGAGATGCCTTAGGATTAGATGTATCTCATAAGGGTTGAATTTTTTGTTGTTGTGCTCGACGTATTTTTATTATGATTGTATTTTTATTATGAACCGATTACTTATGCTTATGTCTCTTCATGACTTATGAACTACGTTCCATTGTTAATAACAACTTTACAGTTACAACGAACAAAAAGCATAAAATTTGTTATTGAGCACTGGCTTAACTTATGACTAGAATCAAAACATCAAATGTTATTAAATATATAATTTCCTTTCATTTTAGGCATTTCAAAACTTGCAAAAGAATATTTAGGATATATATTTCAAACTATGATGATATAATTACGGAATATTGACTTGCTGAAACAAGATTTAGTCATATCTGAAATCGTGTATAAAATTTGCATAATAGTATTAATTTTATTATTCGAAATATAATAACTTTTTAATAAAAAATTTTACATCATGTAAACCTAACAATTATTAGAAACAAAATTACAATGTGAGCACTAAAAATCTATAGTTCATGTTACTATAGATTTTCAATACTCGCAATGAATAACGGAACGCAGCTGTTTGACGTCTTCCGGCAAGGACACTATGTAACAGTGAATCATTTCATCCTTGTTTAAAGCAAACAACAAAGACAAAGATTTAATGATTCATTATGTTACACTGTATCCTTGAAAAATACATTCTGTGTCGCGATTAAATCTATTACTTTTCGTCCTTGTTACCATTCTTGTTATCATCCTTGTTATCATGATGTAAGTATTTCACAAGGTATTTCACAAGGTATTTCATTTCCGAGATGCGCAGTATTGACCAATCAGAGTAGCCTAAAACCAACATGCTGCTTCCATTCACAACAAAATTTTCGTCCATAGTCGAAAAATCGTTGTTGGACGTTTCGGTTTGAATGTTAGAAGCATTCCGAAGCATTTCATTCGTGATCGCAGTAGCATTTCTTCGCTGAAAATCCTTGTACTTTCATTAACTCATTCTCGCTGTTGGCTGAAGATAAATTGTCCATAACTTAATAACTTTATCGTATTTTTACTTTTGTCTATTTCTATCAGTATTATTCGTTTACTTCTTTAGATTGTTTTTACTTATCGACAAATTTATATATCATATGAGCGTTAATTTAGGATTTGTAATCAAGTTTTTGTCTGTAATAAGAACTTTGTAATACATATGTACAAGTTATCTATGTAATATATGTGTCCGATTTGATTTATGTATTTGTTTTATATATAATTTTATATAATTTTATATAATTATATATAAAATATTTTTTTCTAAATTACGTTGTATTGTTTCTTCTTTGTGTACTTTTTGTATTATTCTCTGCATTATTTCCTTATTGCTCATTTAAGTAAATAATTCCTAATAAATATTTATGTTTCAAGATTAATTTTTGAATTTACTGCGATAATTATTTTGTAATATTTTTTTTCTTATAGAATGGAGTAAATTTTGCAATTCCATTAATATTTTAATGTTAATTGCATGCATATATTCTACTTGTTTTAGCAGTTTCTTCTATTTTTGATTTTTCAATTTCTTGGGATTTTGTATCATTGTGCTCATACTCTTTCCTATGTTTTTCTCAGTCTATATTAAGTTGTTTACATTTATGTTTGTATATACGGAAAATTATTTAAATATGATTGGAAATTTACTGACAATTGTAAATTTATATTTAGTAAATTTATATTATTGTAAATAATTTTTCAGTCATAAACACGTAATTTCCATAAAATTACATGAATTTTTTTCAATGTATATAAAATGTCTAAGAAGAAAGATATTTCCCTTTAAATATCACATAATTCATAGAATTTTGAAAAATCAGCTATCGTTTCGCACATAAAAACATCTTTCTCGCGTGATAAAAATTCATATACACACGCATGCACGTATGCACGCAAATTCATACACACTTTTGTCTTCACTTGTTAAGGATTTCAAAGTGCACAAATCAGCCTTTTTCGATTCCTGAAATCCATCTTAAGAAATAAAAAAAAGGAAGTTATATGTTGCCATAATGCTATCATGCATGAAAAATTGTAAAAGTTGCATGTATAAAAGTGATACAAAATAAATTCAATTTTTTATATATCCGAAAGAAGCCACAATTCGCCAACAGTGATTAAGGTACTTAATGCTTGTCAACAAAATGAGACAAATTTAAAAGTTTAGTTGCTATAATTAATATATTGTACTAAGGTACACACATAATAATAATAATATTGTATATATTTTACACTAAGTATGTATTGTAAAAATTTTAGCAATATTTTTGTACAATAATTGTTTTATACTGGAATTTACTAAACTGAGGCCAAAGAATATGACCAAATGAGATGATTAAAAACAGGTTCTATTCCAAGCCTAATCGTTAAATTCAGAAAAGAAAAGAAAAGAAATAGAAAAAGATACTAAAAATTTGAAAAAAATAAATTAAATAATGTATTGTGAGTATTTCTTACATCCTTAAATATATTAATGTTTTTGGATGAATATGCGCGTGTAAAATATTGTAATTAATTTTATTTAATTGTTTCAGAATAAAAACTGGTATATCATATACCGAACTTGTGCAATATGCAATAGAAAAACAGTTTTCGTCATATAAAACAGTACAAAATATGGAAGAAGTTCAAAATATAGAAAATGTAGAAATTATTGAAAAAGACGTTGTGAATAACATTAAAGAAACTTAAAATACAGAAGATAAAATTGAACTAATTTTGAAGTTAAACATGATAATAAAGAAGAATCAATAGAAAGTTTTGAAGAACAGAATAATACAACCGAATTAGACATGTATGTAGCTAAATTTTATTTATCAAAAGTTATATTCATACTAGGTCTAATACAATGGCTGTACCATTCGTCACATATTTATAGTTCAGGATAGCTGCACTACAAATAGCTTTAGCTACCTACGATTAACTGTTGATTTGTGTCATAGTTAAAAAGCATTGCTTGTATCAGATACTCTATATGTATAATACATATTTTAACGTATTCAGTATGTAGCATATAGTTCATATTACGTATATTTTAAATATTACGTATAATTTAAATATATACAATGAGAGCAAAAAGTATTCATACAAAGAAATTTGTTATAAAAAAAGTCTTATTTGTAGAAAATAAACATCAATTAACAATTTTATACAATGAATACATTCTGTTCTACAGTAATATAAACAAACGAGCTTCGCATATATTCCTAATTTTAGAAGTTACATTTCTCATCTGTACGAATACTTTTTGAGCATTTAAACAATACAATTTTTAATTTTCATTTATTTTTCAGATAATGCATTTGTATAATTAATATACATCTTTTTGATATAATTTTAAGAAACATACAATCCATTTTATTCTTTACGAATAAATTGTTAATTATCCAACAAGAAATAATCGTCAATTAAACATTAAATTGATGAAATTATCATATTTATCGATTCGACATTAGTTCGATGACTCATTTTTCGCTGAATAATTTTTTTCCTTTTTAAAAATAAAGTTCTTTTAAAAAATATTTTCTTTTTACGAATACTTTTTGTACTTACTGTATTTACATTTTATATACAAATACTTTTGTTTTTAGAAATAAAAAAAGTAGCATAAATAACGTTTCAAAGAAAACATTGCTCAAACAGCTGCGAAGCTTTCAAGAAAAATAGCAACAACTCCTTAAGAAAAACAAACTGTCGAACAAAAAAGGAATTATTAAATATAAAAATAATGGAGTTGCAAGCTGAAATAACAAAAATAAGAGATGACACGCAGAAGAAAGTCGAATTAGCTACTAATGCTTTACATAAAATACAGGACAAATTTCAGCGTTATTGTCATTTACAAACAAGCGCGTACAATGGTTGTTCGAAGAAATAATGTCTGCTATTCGCCACTCATTAAATCCAAAGACGTATAAATATTTAAGAAATGTGAGAAAGATACCATTGCCATCCTTATCAACTTTGAATAGTTGGGCAGCTAACTTCAATATTTTACTTGGGATTTTAAAAAAGTCATCAAATGTTAAAACCGTTAATTTGTATGTTGTAGAAAGATTGTTTCCTTTATTTGACATAATGTTGATTTCAAATAAGATCAACATTGATACAAAAAAATTAAAAAGTATTAAAAAGTATACGGACCAAATAAAACTTGTCTATGTATCATAGCTCGGGGGTTCAATAATTAGAGGCAACTAATTTATTATAATTTCGATATATCTTTGTCCCGCGGCATTCTATTTACTGTTGTACAGTATTTGTATCAAATAAGCTATATTATTATTGCTGTTACGATATGGGGCCAAGCAATATGAAGTTGTGAAAAGATTTGCATATCGGTGTTGAAATTCCTAGTTATTCCAAGGACAAAGACATTCCAAAAATAATTCCCTCAAAATATTTTTTTATGCAGACATTCCGCATCTTTTAAAATTAGCAAGAAATAATCTTTTACATTCGAAATTTAAAATTAAAAGACATTTATTGGTTAAAATATGTTTTGAAGAAAACAATCAATTTAAATAATGATGATTTGAAAATATGCCATAAATTGAGCAGAGCTCATTTAGATATAGAAGGATCGAAACGACAAAACGTTAAACCAGCTCAAATTTTCTCAAATAATAATGTATTAGATACATTAAATGATGTGATGAAAATGGTTTTTTTGAAACAACATGGAAATTTGAAACATGGAAACAACAAAATATTTAAACTTTTCAACGATTGATTTGATGTTTTCAATAGCACATTTAAATATAGCGTGTCAAATGTTTAATGCGCGTCAATACAGAAGAACAAAATGAAGTTAAAAAAAAGATATCAAGGTTCTAAAAAAAAATAATAATCTAAAAAATAATAAATAAAATTTGAGCCAACATTGATTATTAGTATGTATTTTATACCATTTATTCAAAGAATACGTATACGTTTAAACCTACGGTCAAAATCCTCTTCAGTGCAAGGATTTATTTATCATTTATCATTTATCATTTTATCCTTGGTTATTTATTATTTATTATTTATATTTATTATTTTTGTAAGTACATATTCTATTGTCCACTGTTTCTCTCATTTTTATTTTACATCCGTCTAACAGTTATATCGTGTCTAATAACTCTTAATTTTGTTTCATGTAAGTGAACTAAAGTTTGATTTTTACTATTATTTATATTAATTTTTTAATTCACATTTGTATTACAGTAAATGGAACAGTCTAATGGAACGTACAACAAATCTTAGAAACAATCTTAACAATCATGTAAGTTATTTTACCATATTTTTTGCGGATAACTTCATGTTAGCAAAATCTAAAATATTTTTTAACTCCTTTAGTCGGTCGATTCAAAACTAAAAATCTCTTTTTAGTAGACTTAATAATTTGATGACCAAGATTAACTCGAATATCATCACTACAATTTTTTCACATTTTATACGTTAATAGTTTGTGCTCATATGCGCTATCACTATGTAATTTTGTTATTATTAATAGTTTAAGTAAATTTCTTTATAGTGAAGAGGACCTTATCCGTAGGTCGAAACGTATACATTTTAATATTCACTTTAAATAAATGATATAAAATACACACTAATAATCAGTGTTGGCTCAAATTGGCATTTTATTTTTTAAAATGAAGTTGTTAACGATATGAATGAATTCATGAGGAAAATGCGAATAGGGCAAAGAAAAAGTTTATTACAATTCTAGAAAGGAATTTTGTTTCCATTAAGAAACAAATCGTTGTGAGAAATGCTGGCACATTTACAACATAAATACTTGTCTGAATCGTTTCATATATAATATGTGAAGAAGATTAAATTAAGGTGTCCTTAAAAGTTTTTTTTTCATAAGAGCCATAGGAAGTGAATATGATCATTTCACACCCCTAGAAGTAAAAAATTGTTTAAAACAGTAAACATTCTTGGAAAATACTCGGAATCTGTACTTTCTAAAAATAGATATATTGAAGATAATATCTGTACTCATTAATAACTATGATATACATAACGCAGATTCCATTTATCTTTCGAATCGATTGTCTGAGGAACAAGAAGATATATTAATGTTTCCACAAATACAGAACATCGATACTATAGGCTGTGTTCCAAATTCACTGTCAGTGCTGAAAATCTACAATTTACATTAAGTATACTATACTTTCAGCACTGGTAGTGAATTTTGGAACACAGCCAGAAAGGTATGGACATGGCTTCTAATAGAAGGAGAAATTATAGAAGATAAAAAGAAAAATTTTAACTTTAATTTGTAATTTATACTCGTGTAACTAATTGTCATTATTCTTTTAAATAGAAAATCATTTATATTTCAGTAAACATAATAACGTATCACAAGTATGAAATATTAATACTATACAAAAAGATGTAATAATGGATTTAGGGTACTAGAAGGAAAAAATATAAAATAATATACGAAAAATTTTAATATTTATTTGTAATTATACTCAATATAATCTATATAATCAATTCCCAGTAAACATTGTTATATTCATGTTATATAAGTGCGATAAATTGGAAGATTACAAGTAATAAATATAATTGTTACCGGTAATATACCGGTTCATTGTAATTTCCCACTTACAAATATAACATATAATACAATAGAAGTTATATTCTTGTTATATTAGGTAGTAAAAAGAAATCCATTATTTTTGCATAAAATTGAATGGAAAAATAATGGATTTCTTTTCACTACACCTACAATAAAATAATATTTATATTAAATTACCATAAAGTAATTACGTGTGTGTGTGTGTGTGTGTGTGTGTGTGTGTGTGTGTGTGTGTGTGTATGTGTGTGTGTTTAATAGAGCATATAGAAAATTGAGTATTTTCTTGCGATTTTTTTCTTAGGTATGTAGCTTAATTATTATCTGTAATTGTTCCTTAATCAGTGTGAATGATTTTTTATAAGAATTCTGTCTTTAAACATATATTCGAGGTTAAAATTTTTCACTTGGTGTTTCAACTTATTCTAATCTTTCCAAATTCGCGCCAGATAAGTCCTTTGGGCAAAGCTGGAGGGGGGGGAAGGAGGGATAAGCAGATTCATGCTCTTTACTCGGTATATAATTACAATGAAAATACTGGGAATATAGAGAGACAGATCTTTCGAGTGTATGAAAGATACGTGTTTGTTTACACGTGTTTGTTTTGTGTCTCTTTTTTGTTTATTTTTTTGTCACAATGCAATATGATGATTTGTTTATGACTGATCCACTGTAGTCATTGCACCATGGGCCCATGAAAGTTGTACTACATATAGAGGATTTGGTAGCTATTTTTGTGACGATTGTCGAGACTGATTTTAATTTTTTAAGTTTCATTACTCAAGTAATTCATTCGCTTGTCCAGGGGGATCAGGCAAAGCGAATGGATTACTCTTTTAACAAAGAAGGTTTCTCTTTTTTTTATGTTTTAACTAAAATGACATATTAATGTTCAAGTTTTTTAATTTTTTTTAATTTTACTTCAAAGTTAAGTCCTTTAAAAGATTTGTGAGAATAAAAATGATTTCTGATTTCAATTTTAATTGTGTCATTTTTTTCTTTTCACCCTTAATACGTCCGCACTGCCTGTAAGTAGGGGCTTTCCCCTTACAGGAATTTTAAAGATTACATAATACGTAAATATTGTGAGCACATAGCGAAATCACTGAAACCAATTGAGAGAAATCAGGTAGAAATTGTGAGAAACTACGCTTCCGTCAAGAAAACAGCGAGATTACAGAGAGGCAAATAGATGCCAATTCTTGAACATGAATGATATACACGATTCGCGCGCTTGCAATGTTATTGACGTTACCGACATAACTTGTGCGCACGAGCGGAAAATATTCCTATTTTTTTCCTTTTCGCGATCTAATTTTATTAGAATCAAAGAATAAAAAATTCCAGGTCAGCCCTCAAATTCCAGGAATTTTCTAAGAATTTTCCAGAATATTGGATTGAAAGAAAAATTTTACGGTTTTTTTTAATAGATGACACTAGTATCAAAAAATAGATATCATTCAAATGCTAGTCTTCCGCATTTTTTAACAAGTCACACTACACTTGACATTTGACAGAAGTGTTTGTTTTGATCGAATGTGTTTTGCGTAGAGAGCCTCACAGGGAGAGAGTGGTAAATTGCATCATGTGACCCATCTCCTTTGATTGAATATGGGCATCAAAGCTCCATAGGCATCGAAGAGATTGGAGAAAATTAGTCACGTGAGCCCCGTCCTGATTGGATGTGGCATTCACATGATGCAATTTTCCACTCACTCCCTCTACGTATGATACAAGTAAAATGGAAGAGCAAAAATTGCATTTTCATCATTTTGCTGTTTTTATTCCGTAAAGGCCATATAGCGGACGCTGAGCGCGAAATATGCGCCGTGGTGCCTCGACCTTATACACACGAAAAGTTTGCCCATTTTCATTCCGGAGAATTTAATCTCCAACTCTGGACAACCAAATACTGCTGACGACGACCAACTCCTGGCTGCAGTGAAGAGTGATCGATACTTAATGACTCAAGAAATTGCAGAGTGCTTTGGTATTCATAATACAATCGTTACAAACTGATTGAAAAAGGCTTGCTATGAAAAAGATCGATATATGGCTGCCGCATGAATTGACTGAAAAGGACATCATGGAACGGATTTTGGTGTGATTCTCTTCTGAAACAAAACTCTCTCAAAGAGATCATCTGGAGACGAGTTTAACAACAAATATGTAACATCAAGCGGTAAAAATCGTGGTGCAAACCGGGTGAGTCTTTAAAAATAGTAGGGAAATCTGATTTGCTTCCGCAGGTGATATGCTCAGCATTTGGAGATTACAAAGGAGTGCTGTTCTTCGATCTGTTCCCGAGGGCCGATAGATTCGAACGATAGATTCGAAGAAGTACTACGCTCAGCTCAACAAATTGCAAGTGCAGAAGAAGCGGCCAGAATTGTCGAATAGGAAGAGTGTGGTTTTCCATTATGACAACGCCTGACTACACATTTCTTTTATCACAAAAAAAATTGCAGAGCTTTAGCAGGAAAATGATGCAGCACCCAATATATTCGCCAGATCTTACACCGTCCAGTTACTACTTGTTTCGCTTGTTGCAAAACAGTCTTGATATTCAATGGAGGCCGTTCGAAATTAGTTTGCTCACATTTTTTTGCTTACATTTTTTCGCTCACAAATCTAAAAGTTTTACGAAAGTGGCATCAAAACCCTATCGAAATGTTGGCAACAAGTTGTAGATCAAGTTGTAGGTCAATTCATTATTGACTGAATTAATTATTATAAATGTCGATTTTTTGTTTAAATTTTATTAAAAATTTCACTAAAAATCCGCAAAACTTTTCTTCCAACCCAATATATTAAATTCCAATATTTGCAAGATTCGAGGATATTCAAGAATCGTTGGACACCATGTTCCTTAGCAACAGTAACCATCATTTTCTCCAAATTGACGGAAGCATATGCTAACTCCGCACGTCACGTCTCCGACTTGCAACAGCTCCTAGGATCTAAAATTCCTTCTACTCTTTGTCATTGGCTGCCTCCTTCTTCGCTACCCCTTTGTTTGACAAAATTCCCGAAATTTCATACAAAATAAAACAGGGATTAGCAAATTAATTGCAATTTTTGCACGCGGTCTCCTACATTTCGCTCGCTCGCAATTTTCGATTCGGGGCGAATTCGTATTTTGTGACGACGAAGGAGACTGCGAAACTGCAACGTCACAGTATACGTGTATGTATTACTCAGCTTGTTAAATTTTTTTGCAGTGTACATATTCATACACGTATGAGAATAGATCGACGCTTGTTCGCACTATAAACGCCACAAAATTATCCGTGCCCTTATTCTCTGCTTGCCAAATGATTTTGAAATACGAAAGCATTAGTCTTTTTCTAACAAGTCACACTAGACAAAAACAAAAATTATACACATAGGATTGCCAATTACTTACATGTCGTTTTATATTTATTTAATATTTAGTAAACAACAAGGACAATAAAATGACACTGGGCACACTCGGATGACGATTCTGAACACAACATTGACAGGAATGGACACGTGCAGAACTCAGATATAATTCAGAATGGACCTGAAATGATCCTTGTATTCTCTGAAAGAGAAAGCGAATTAAGTTTCGAAATGTACACAGAGAAATTTAAGCATTATTAATTGTATTAGTGATAATAAATATAATTTCTTAATTATTGAAAGCATGATCTCACAGTTGTACAGCGAAAATTAATTAATCTACGAAAAATTAACTAAAATATATATAAATAATTAGCAAGCACTGCGATATTAGATATTTTGTATCTAATCAATATAGATGGCAAAGACAGAATTTATATCTAAATTATTTATCAAATTTATCAAGAAAGTCTTTCCGTAATGTTCAATTAAATGACTGTAATTCATGTTTAGCAGTAATTCATATTTAATTATAAGATCTAAATTCCTTCCATATATTGTTAGAGTATTGTGCTATTAATTATACGCGTATGATACATATAATTTTCGACTAAATACAAAAAACAGCGATAATTCTAACTGGAGCAAAATATTTTTTTGCGTGATAGTATCTAATTATTAGATTCTTATCATTTTTAAAAACGTTATTATTGTAAGGGTATTACATAATAAGAATTTATAATTTACTTGTATATATCATCAAAATATATTATCAGATGCAAGTAATGTACAAATAAATAAAAATAAAATTTTCTTTTTAAACTAATTACACTAAAAAACTCTTCTCGGACGTGTACTTCTATTGATCTTACAAAAATGAGTACATTTTTAAGAGAAATTAATAATAATTTTTAAGAAAATTAATAATAATTTCCAATCTTTATAAGAGTTATTTTGTATGTAAAAGTTGCTAAATCTGACATATTTAAAAAAAAAATTTGAATTGTCGAAATGACCAAAAATATAACTTTCTTAACAAAATTCTATCATAGAAAGAATTAATTGTACGACCTTCAAAAAATAATATTGTTCGTAATTTTATCAGCTTTCTTTTTAATAATGACATTATTTCGATAAAATAAATTTCTAAGATATTTTTGAAAAACCGCCTTTTTATCAGTTTCTTAAAGCTAAAAAGTTTATAAGTCCGCTGGCAATCAGGACTTATAGTATGATGTATAATATTTCGAACAACTTCCCGCAAAAAAATTTTTTATAGCAATTTTGCTTCCAAAATGCAAAAAATTTAATTTTCTTGGGCTACTTGTTAATTTGAAAACTTGTCACGAAAAGGATAGCGACGGATCAGCAATGTTTAACTGTCGCTAATGAGGAGTGTGGCGATAATCTAAACATCCTTTCGAGTGACAGATGTTGGTTTAAATTATTAATTCAGTTAATTTTGGATGCCTAAAAAGACCGATATTAAAAGGATCAGCTTTCTAATCAAATAAAGTTTATTTAAATATCAACCCTTTCCCATTATATCAAAAATTTAATCAATTCCAAAATCCAATTGAAATCTATCCAAACACACTTCCCGAAACAACAATTATATTAATAATAATAAAAATAATAACGAAAATAATAATCCTACTCAAATATTCAATTCAATCAATTATAAATTAATCAGAATTGAACACCAAATTAATTATCCAAATTACAAAATAATTTTAAAAAGTGATTCTCGATATCTAAGATATAAAATCGGTATTTCTTCAGTTAAACCGTGCAATCTCGTCCAATTGCGGGTAAAGTATTTCAATTGATCCAAAAACGGACACTCTAAATAGTTACGATTCACAAGTTTTAAGATAACAGTTTTAAAAAAATTGACTGAACTCCATAATCTGTAAAGTCCCTTTTAAATGTGAATATGTAGATATATAATATTTCGCATGAAGAAGTAACACTTTTGAAAGAAGTAACACTGCAAAAATTATTTATAATCTATAAAAAATCTTTTTTTAACTTATATATTAATCTTGCACCCCATTAATAAAAAATTTTAATGCGCGTTAAATTAAACTTGGTATTATACTTTAAGGGGTCAAAAGTTCTAAAAAATTTTTAAAATGCAATCACTCACTTTCAAATGTTTTAAATCCACAAGCAAGTTTTGAAGTCGTTTATATCCGTTTGTATCATTATCGATTTCGTTTGTGCAGCTCTTAAGAGGATGTATCAAACTTTTAAAATGGAGTTAAGAGTTAATTTCGCGATTATTAAAAATATTTTATATCAACAAACAGTTTAAAAAATATCAAAGTTAGCTCTTAACCTCTAATTTTGAAATTTCAATATAATCATCTTCTTAATCCTTCGTGATTCTTCTAGGTCAAAATGATCCGATCATCATCTTTCACGCTAAATTTCAGAATCTTTCTGGCTTCGGGAGGAAGCGTATCTGCCAGGACTAAAAGTTTGAAGCTTCATAACTATCGATGTTTAGCTTTTTAATCGAACCGTTAGTATGCATCTAGCAACCATTTGTCCAAAAAGCATTTTTTCTCGGATTAAAGTGTCAGCAAGAGTGACTGACGCGTCATTTTTGTAAAAAAATGTATGATTTATATTTTTGCAAATATAAACAAGATGTGGATTGTTTAAGTAAGGAAAAAAAAACGATGAGGAAAGAATGTGCGTTGTCTACAACCAAGAGTGTAATAAACACTCTAAATCTGAATCAACGAATAATCTACTGAAGTGGCATACTTGGTACTAAATTATCAGCATTATATTACATTAGAACATTTGGCACTGAATAATTAATAAAATTCAACTATAAAAGAAAATAAGTTTGAGGATTATATAGTTAAAATACCGATATTTGCACATTCTAATATGTTGTAATTCCAATCTTACAATATACATTGAATGCGTTACACTTATATACTGAAGCAAGGTTTATTATAGATTAGGGTGGGCAATGTTATCTCATAAAAATAGGGAATTTTTGCAATATCGTTTATCCAGATACAGTGAATGCTAAGGTCATATGTTATCTTCTTTTTAATAACTAAGAAAATATGAATTTAACGTATCTGAATTTAACGTATCCACGTTTTTGCAAAAACTTCCTAATAACTCGTTACTATTACCGTTCTTTTTTTTAAAAAGTCGTTATCGTTATCCGTTGATTGATTTGCAAAAGAAACTCGTTACTATCATTCAAAATGCAATCGTTATTTTGTTCTTGACACTAAGAAAATATTATAGCGTTTTTCATTGGCAAAACTTGTGCTTATTTATATTGTTAGACACATTAAAGCTATTGTACGCAATTCTAATATAAAAATAAGATATCTGAAATGATATAATGCCTGGTTTAACTCATTTCTATATTTTTATTAACCGTATATCTTTACATCGATTGTACAGTGACTTTAAAGTGCACCGACTGCGTATTAATTCTGTCAATGAAAATAAACTGATAAATATACATACACACACACACACACACACACACACACACACACACATATATATATATATATATATATATATATATATATATATATATATATATAAATAACCAGGTGTATAAGATTAAATCCGCTGTTTTTTAGTCAGAAAAACACATTTTTTTTCTAGGAAGCAAAAACAAATTTATTCAAAGTACTTGCCCTCGCTAACTATATATTTTTCCCATCTTTCGGGCAATTTGTGTATACCACGCCAAAAAAATTCCTCATCTTTCGAGGCAAACCACTCATCAAGCCATTTTCGGACGTCTTCGTAAGAATCGAAGTGCCGCTCAGCGA
>Ga0157364_1001744_pt1 | contig 19058 bp, 16 predicted proteins | sample AttsexASBM2_FD_111476 | JGI IMG/M metagenome (GOLD analysis project Ga0157364, IMG submission 111476) | Fungus gardens microbial communities from leaf cutter ant in Ribeirão Preto, State of São Paulo, Brazil - Atta sexdens ASBM2 | ecosystem: Host-associated > Fungi > Mycelium > Unclassified ...
CATTCGATTCCTATATAAATATAGGAACACAAATGTCTTAACACCCGAGTTAACATGTGTATCGGAGAAGATATTAAGATATTAAGATATTTGTGTACACACTGTGATAAACAGGTGTCTGGCTGACCGTACATTCGTGCAGAAGGACTAAGGAAAAAAAATCATCACATCAAAGTGTCATGTAGCTGATAGAGTATCGCGTTGTGTGAAAAATATGATACCATAGGAATGAGCGTTCGAGGAATGTAAGAACGAGCGTTCAGTTTATCAACAAAAATTTATCAATAAAAAAAAAGAATAATAATAAGTCTTGTAGATAAAGCACGACGTTGTTGTGTGCACGATATAAAAGATAAGAGAATTGACATGAATTATAAGCGAAACAGACGCTCGAAAAGCGCGTGATTCATGTCGCTGTCATTTAAGACGTATTATATAGAAGTGCAAGCAAGGCTTTTTCTCTCATGGATCGAGTCAATTTCAACAATCGAATTTTCAAATCGCAAACAAATTCCTCGTCTAAAATTTGAAATTCTGTTAGTTCAAGAACTTTTATTTCTAGGGATGTGTATATGTGTATGTGTGTGTGTGTGTGTGTGTGTGTACGTTTTTCAGAATTTCGGAAAACTTTGCTGTGACTACCGTTCTTCAGAATCCTCATCTTTTTAGAAAGTTTAAGAACTTTTAGTACCTTAGAACTTGGATTGTTTTCAAACTCGTACAACAGCAGGAGAATAAAAGAAGAGTTTTCAACTCCGATTTTACGGACTTTTATGCACTATCCTATTACGCTGTACAAATTTATCATCCTGAAAAGCGTTGATTCGTCAATCAGCATCAGGGCACAACAGAATGAAAATGATTTATGTAAGTTGTACACAAATAGCCCGCCCTTCGACCTTTCTTTTGTCTTCTTCTCTTCTGCCGGCAACTCTATAGGCCGATCAAAAAGCAATACAGAGACAATAAATTCATCATGTATTTTACCGAGGTCGTTCGCATTATTTCTTCATCCGTCTGTTGCACAACTTGATCTAGAATTTTTTGTTTACCTTCAGTATATGATAAGTAGGACGGAGTCGACTTAGTTTGACGTGCGAGAGATGCGCGAGAACGGCTGCAAAATCCTAGAAAGCAAGAAACTAGACGTTGCGTCGCCTAGAAACAAGCTTTACCTCTCGGCCTCCGTACCCGCTACTATTGCGCCCGCGCGACACAACTTATAAATAGCTTGAAAATAAAGGGTTAAAAGGTTACAGCTTGTCTGCCGCAGCCCTAAAAAACCTTGCACCGTTTTACAGACCCACGCGTCGGTCACGCGGCTGTAGGAGTAACGAAGACGAATTGGCCGTCATTTCGCGTCTCGGCCCGCGCTGCTCGAGATTGCTACTCGCTGCAATTTTGTTATTCGTTCCGAAACGCGAAGGTGGTCCCCGACGAATACGCAATTTCTTCTATCTACGCTGAAAAAAAAGCAGTAAGCGGAAATGCAAAATTCTCAGGTTTCTGAGCGAGGAATAAGATTTCGCCGACTGTATAATCATCGGAACTTGCAATCAGCACGGTCCTCGTTGTTATCAATCGTCCCTCGGATTTATCGAGTCGACATAGACTCGAAGTCTTATCAATTTTTTTTTAAATCCGGCTTCTTATCATTCGGTTTCCGAAATCTGTTTATAAAAGACTCTTGACCATTTCAGAGAGAGATATTTTTGTAATACTCTAAAATACTTTTATGGTCATTCAACGACCATATAAAACTTCAAAGACTATGTCCATAAAAAATCTCGAGAAATCAGATAAGATTTCTGACTCTTAATTTTTTGGGACCTAAAAATTGGGTCATGAAAAATTAGACAGAGGAAGATAAAGAAGCTCGACTCAAGATACGGAGCAAAAGCGATAGTGTATGAAGGGCGCGAGCGGATACTGAAAGAGCATCGATCGTCGTTGTGTGGCAGACACGCGCGTACAATAGGAAAAGCCGCTTTTAATTTCTGGTCCCTCGGTCCTTCTCGACTCGTACCAGCCGCGCGCGCTACAGGAGCTAGACCAGCGACAGAGCGCAAAAAATTCTCGGATCTCCACCGGAGGAGAGCGACGAGAATCAGGGGCGGGTCTCCGCTCCGCTCCACTCGTTCGCGGAAAATCGATCAGCAACGCCGGGCGGCGGCGGCGATGGCAGCAGCGTTTCGTTCTCTCTCATTCTCTCTCATTCTCTCTCTCTCTCTCTCTCTCTCTCTCCCTCCTCTCACTCTTTCTCTCTCGCTCTCTTTTTTCTTTCTCTTCCTCTTACGCAAAAGACTCACCTGCTACAGGGATACCAAGCAAAGGATCAAGCTTGATTGACTTCCTAACGTATTTCCGGTTGATAATTCCGCTTACGTAGCCGCGGCGACGCTCAACGAGGAGGATGCTGCGGATAGGAGATCCGCTCCGTAACGCGGCTGCGTGATGCACCGTAATCAGCGCGTCGGATGAAGAACGGATCTCGATGTTCTGTATGCCTCCTAAGCGTTGCGCTGCCTGGACACCGTTGACTGCTACTACGTGTTGCTGCCGTCACTGGTACTGCCGCTATCGCCGCCGACCAGAGTCATCCCCCTCCCCGAGTCAGTCCGGAGTCCGGCATCCCTCAGGCGCCATGCATATCCTCCCCGCTCCAGCCACCAATCTTTCCCCTTCTTCATCACCGTCACCATGGTGATCATCCCTCCTAGAAAAGAGAAAGGCGACTGGATAAATAGAAATAGAACTATGTGGAGAGAATCGTACAGGATGTTTCAAAATGAAATTAGAGTCTATTACTGAGCCTTCGTCTTTGAAAAGTAAAAATTTCAGCACACTGACGTTGAGGAATATAAATGGCATCAAGCCTACTTTCTCAAAACATTGCGATTAAAAAGGAATGACGGGATTCTAGAATTATTTTGGTGATAAGGAAGAAATAATGACAACGTTAGTTAGGATTGCTTTCAAAAATAAACATTTATTTCAAAATTAATGCTTACCATTAATGCTGTATCCTAAAAACTAAGATCTCTATCCTAGACACCGAGCGTGTTTAGGTGTTGTCTTAAGATTCCTTATAAGTTTACTGCATTGTTAAGTTGTGTACAATTTTGTATAGTACCGTAATGGGCTTTATAGCGAATCCAAATCCTCGCTGATTCGCGAAATCACATGATACCCTTCAAGACTCACGCTTCGCCACTTCCAAGAGATCAAAACTCCAAAGATCCAAGGATCGTTTGACATAAGAATTTAAAGATTAAACTGAATTAGAATTTCAAGGATTATAACATTTGACACTTTGAAATCCGGGATTAAATAAAAAATTCATCATTATAAATAAGAATTCCTATGTCTAAAGATCCTAAGATCCAAACTGGAAAATCCAAAAACCCAAAAAGATTTAAGGACTCTACTAATCCTTAAGATTTAAAGACCCGAAAATTTAACATCTTACATTCTAAATGCAACGCATTTGTAATGCGTTCGTATCTAATTAATTCGACGATCAAAATTATGTATACAAAACTGAGTTGCGCGTTATTTCTTATATCACCAAACACAATTCGACAGTTCTCACTCTCCAGCGTTGCGATAAAGAGTAAAATGATAGTACCGCTAAGTGATGATATCACATTTATGGTTCGGAGTATGCGCTATTGAGGACATATCCTTAAACAGCATCTTTCGTAGATTGTACCAGTTCACCAAATGAAGTTTCCAGACATTGCCGTAGTTCTGCGTAACTTACTACTAGAACACTCTGCTCATCTCGAGACATGAGGCATATCTGTAATGGTACATTTTAAGATTACTTTATGTACACACATTCCAAAAGTGTTAAGAATCATTACCTTGTCCTGCGAACCCGAATCAAGTTTATTCAAGCAGGATACAACATGCGCAAGATCCAGCCAAGGTCTTCCATCAGCTGTGACTTGATGAAATACATAGTCCCTAAACAATTTGAGCATATAACGATCGCCCGTCTCTGCCCATGTAGGTTCCATATTAAGCTCTGGCCTTTCGTTGATGGTTGCTAACTTGACCAGCAATTTAAATAATCGTCCGTTTTCTAATTCCTTGGCAAGTTCGTTCTCCAGGACATCCAATCGTAACTGGGCGGCATCCAACTGTGTATAAAATCTTGCACCAATCATTGGCATGAGATCCGTGACACTCTTACGGGATTGATTCGATAGCAAGTACCTAAAAATGTGTCATACTATATTTAAAATATTTCTAATTTGTCACTGTAGATTGGATTACAATAAAATAAGAAACCATAATTTTCTTCTGCTCTGTCCATTGACACATTAACATGTTTGTAAAAACAAAACTCATACTAACTATAATAAATTTTGGATATATATTGAAGATCTTTTTCTAATATATATTGAAGATCCTTTTCCTAGTGGTTATTAAAGCTTTACACTTAATAATTTTTAAATTAAGTAATTAAGATTATCAATTGTCAGAGTTGCAAACTTACAGAATAAGATTTCGAAGATCGGTGGAATAGGAACGTGTAATCAGCTCGATGGAGGCTGACATATTGTCGCGATGGACGGCGATAAGACTTCGACATGCCAGTGCTAAGACTAGCTTGCCAAGTGCTACTAAATCTTCTTGCTGATAATGTGGGATGAGGGTAAGTGGATTTGCAGTGTTTCCATCTAGAGTGACCACATCTGGAATGGCGACACAACTCAAACGAAGTCGTGTCCGTGATGTAAGTAATACCTTGGTGGGATCTAAGCATCTATATGCCAAACCTGTAAAACGTAGATCAAGTTAATACAGAATTAAATTAACAAGAGGAATTAAATGAAACGAAAATTTCAAGATTTGTGGGTATGGAATTACATGTTATAAAATATTTATAGCTCTTTAAAACAAATCCAATAAAATGAGGACAACGAAATAGTACATACTAACCAGCGGCATGAATAACACGAAATGCGGCAGTGAGTTGAATGATGTAGCTCCAAATAACACTTTCCGGTAGCATGCTACTATGTTGCTGTCTTAGAATAGTGTTCTTGGTATGACTATAAGGCCGTGGTGCATTGGGATCCGACGAGAATGGGTCGGTATAACCGTTAAGCTCAGTTGAGGCAAAATGTTTATTCAGTAATGTCTCTGAGGCAGGGTGATAATCGTATACAAAAACCATGGCTAGAAAAAAAATTAATTCGGCAAGAGTGCGGTATGCATAAGTGATGTACAAAAATAAATGAAAGTGCATCTGAAATACGGACAATGATCACCGAATGCCTTGGTGGTAAAAACTTCTCTCAGCTGAACTAGATTTGTATGTGACAATCGCTTCCACATGTCAACCAGTACCATACACTTGGTGTTGGCGAGTCGGAAATCTACAAGCACCAAGTACGAGCAAAATATAAAGTGCCAAGCTGATAATATTCTGTGATATTTATTAGTAGGATCCTCGAGTCAAAACTTAAACTCACCGTGAATACGACGTAAACAGTATCGCGTGCCAGTCTTGATACTGGTGGCCTTGTATGTGGAAGTTTGATATCCAAGAACCGTCGAAGCAGGTTTATGAATTGGCTCCAGAGGACATAGTTCGTGATAATTGTCAACTTCATTAGGTAAATCAGGAAATCGTACGATATCGGGTTGTGCTAATGTCAATGCGTTTTTTTGCAGGATGTCCAGTCGCAAGTTTTCACTGACAAAGAAGCTGGGAGCAGCCTGAGGGGGAGGTGTGGAAGGAGCAGAGGAATTATTAGAAGAGGGTGGTTTTGCCGTTTTCACAGGTTGTAGATGTGAAGGTGTGCCCGGATAGACGTAACCAATCTGTCCCGTTGCTACGGGTCCAATCTAATATTAAAAACAGTGCAAAATCTTCTCGTTATATCTTGTTAGTTAAGCAAGTAAAACAGGCAGTAAAACAAGTCAAGACTTGGACTTACGGCCTCAGTGCCATCCTCAGATCCGACAGCGTCGCTGCCAGTATTCCCAAAATAGAAGTATGTTGTGCCACCTACATTTTCTTGCGAATGGGTATAGGAGTTGTTAAAGAGATTCGGCGAACTACTATTGCTGCCCGTAAGGCCTCTTCCTGGCACAAATTCGGGACTGGCAGTTACCTTCTTTTGTGAGTCCAGAGAAAGATTGGATAAATGCTTGGTCATTGAATTGGTGCTCAAGCCTATGCCAGGACTTTGATGATTCTGTGTAAGACGATTTATACAAAATAATTATACGATATCGAGATAATTTTATTTCCATTAATGCAAAAAAAAAGAATTACCATGTAGGTAGCAAGCTTGGATTCCGATGGAACTCCGTTTGTTTGAGGAGTGTATGCGACAAACAACGATGGGTCCATCGCTTCTTCAGCCACTGCATTTACCACTTTCGTACTTATCTTTTACCCTTACTCTCTATATTGTTCTTAACAAATTCACCACCCACTTACTTCTCTTCTTACTCACACTAACTTTTATAAATGTTCTATCTTGACGTTTTCTTTTCTTTGCTTTGCTGATGTAAATCGAGGTTCCAGCCTTCCGAGCCTGCAACATATTCTCAAACATTATGAAAAATAAAAACTGAGTGAATTATATGAATAAATAAATATATGCTTCTAAACATATATTAATATTCATTCAATAAATTCTTTGTCAGTCTAGACTCTCTTTGTCAAGCTTTACATATATAATACATCACGTTCTCGCGTTTATCTCATGAAAATGAATTCTCCCAAAGGATAAAAGATTCAACGGCTGCAAATCTAGGCAAAACAATGTACCTTGACAATAAATCGATCGTACATAAAGAAAATCTCCGCGATGTTTAATTGGCACTTTTTTTCTTCGAGGTCACGATAACGAAAAGACGAAACGAAGAAGATAAATCGCAAAAAAGGAGCGTTCAGGGGAATCAAGAGTGTACGCTACGGCACAACGAGATCGCCGACGCGACGACTTTCATGGCGAATGAAAATAGAGAAAAGAGAAGGAGCACCGAAGTCAGTAATGGCAGCTGATTTTGACAACAGGCCGATGCGACGGAAGGCGCGCGACGCGGGCAACGCGACGCTCCGCTCCGCTGATTCCGTTCGACTTGGCTCGGTCCAAAGCGAGCCTAAGGAACGTTCGTCAACGATTGGAACGCGTCCGGAAGGTGTGCAAATGGAACGCGGGGACGTCAGGAATGTCGGGATACGGCGGCGACCGCCGACATAACCCAACCGATTCGCGCTGTCACCGCGCGCCCGCGTCGCGTCGCGTCGCGGCGTCGCGCCGCCGTTTTTATTCGGCGCGCGGAAATTCCGCCGCGGCCACCTCGCCGCCGCGAATCAAATGAATAGACAGATGGACGAACCGTCGCTCTCTTTCCCCCTTCGGCCACTGTGCCCGATGACGCGCGATTCTTACAGCGAAGATCCAAGGAGCGTGGCGGTGCACCGTACAGTATTCACAGCATGCCTCCATTCAGCGGACGATAAAGGAGAAAGCTCACAGTCCACTCCATCTGCTCCGGCTGGCCGTGCCGTATGTGCGTGCGTGCGTGCGTGCGTGCATACGTATGTTCGTGCATTCGTGTTTACGACGCGAACTCTCGTTCTCTCCTCATTCTCTCCCCTATCGCGGATTTCTTTCCTCTTCACTACTTGTGTGCGTGTCTATCACCACTACTAAGTATCCGGATCGCGACGCGGTGTTCTCCTCCTCCTTCTTCTTCTCCTATCCCCCTTCATCAGGCAACTCCATCGGTCGACAGTCGCCCCCCTTTTTGCGAAAGCGTGCGCTCCCGCCAGCCATCGCGGCCCCTTCGATCGCAGCTGTTCCGCGACGCGGCTCCACTTTGGAGTTCGGTTCGGATTATTCGGATTTCAGTGTGTACTCGACACGGAGAAATGGTGGCCGTGTCAGAACGTGTGGCATATCTAGTACGTAGACCATGCTCGTTGCTATGCAAGTATGAATTATCGATCATCGATACAAATTTTTGTTAACATGGCATTTTTCTAATGAGAGATGATTAACATATTGGTAAACAAGGATGAAATGATTCATAAAATGAAGTAATTAATTCATTGAAATGAATTAATAATGAGATTCATTGATTGATTCATTCATTCATGAATTTTATCGAATAACTGCGTTACACTGACAATTAAAGGAACCGATTTTGATGCGACTATATATATTTATTTATTTAATTGCTTATCTCAAAGTTTAGGGGTCGAAATTAACCCCTAGGAGTAAATTAAAAAATTTGACACCGTTATTAAAAATATGAAGTACTAAATAAAACTTTTAATTGTACAATAAAACAAGACATTTTTATATATATATATATATACCTCATAATTTTGCAAACATTAACTCAAAATAAAAAAATCCATTATTTTTTAGATGTTTTGTTTTTAACTTTGAGATGATAGCAGATAAAAAATATGGATCTAATACTTTTTAATTGATGCCCTGCAATTACAACATATCTAAAGTACATTATTCAATGACAGTGAGCTTCACAAGTCCCTTGTGAGCTATTAATTTAATTGTCTTTTCTAAAAATATGACCATAGATTGATTTACCAATATCTACGAAACATCAGGATAATAACGAATAATAAAATAAGTGTTATATTATTAATAAATGTTATATTATGAGTTAATCTAAATTTTAATCATACTAATGATCACAAACGGCCCATAGAAAGAGGAGAGGGGGGGGGGACGTAAGTGCGACACACACATATATTTATTCCTTGGTTTTTCTCGAAAATATACTTATTGTATAAAATAACCCAATTATACATTCACAAAAGAATGAGAAAAACATTAACTAATTGAAAACTTTAATTTTTTTAAATGCAATTATATGTATAGTATTGTTTTTTTAAATATTGCTTTCTCGCATAACTCAATTTTAAAGCAAAAGATCTGTTCTTTTCAGCTAAATTTTTTATCTCGAAAAGAGAGAAAGAAAGCTACTTCTAAAAAGGGCATCAGATTTAGCCCTCCCGCCGCGCACAATTTCTTTTCAAGCCGAAGTTTATTCAAAAAACGCTGAAATTTCCGAAACAGTAGAGTGAGCATTGTATTGTTATCACTTTTGAGAAAAATCTCTACTTGCGTCCATGCCAATAATGCTCTATAATATTATTCCCTTTTTTAGATCTTTACGATCAGTATTCAATAGTGCGTTTCAAAATCATTTTAAAATAATTAATAAAATTAGAGAGAAAGAAATATAAATATAATAATTATAAATGTGATTGGCTTATATAACCGTTTTATATAAGCGTGATCAAACTACGCTTAAAACGATTTTAAATATAAGATATCGACTATGATGAAGCATCAGCATATGATTATAATTTATGACATCTTAATAATTATAAGTTGAAAGATAAATTAATAAATATCTTGTCGATACATCTAGTCGTTCTCTCGAAAAGCATTCGCGTCTTTATTCTGTCTGGATGGATGATGATAAAATAAACAAATTTCTCAACAATTTATAGAAATTTAACTGCGATCATATTCGATCGTTTCATCATTTTTGTCAATTTGCTTGATCATTCGGATTGCCAACTGCAAAACTATTATTTTGCTTTTCTTGTTCATTTTCTACAAATTACAATGATCTATTTAAAATATAAAATATAACACATAATTACATAAAATATTTAATTATAATAATTAAGAAATTAGGTAATGATTAAATTTAAATATTACAATTAACAATTTTTTTAATGCAGTCAGGCCAAACCATCCTAACGCGCATTTTTATATGCTTGCAAGCGAAAGTCCAGGGTTTTTAACCTATAAATTCTAGTTTTGAAAATGATGAACCTTTTGTGAACCTTTTCGCTGCTTTAACTGCACTTGACTGCACTGCAATGGCGCCTTCAATGTAACGACGCTTTATCACATTCCATGTGCATGGAATTCAGATTGTCATTGTGAAAAACATAATAAATCAAGTTGCAAATCAAGAGTTACCACGATGATTATTCCTGTGCGATGCTTCACCTGCGGAAAAGTCATTGGAAATAAATGGGAAGCATATCTGGGACTCCTTCAAGCGGAGTATACCGAAGGGTAAGAGCGTCTTGTTTTTATTTCTAACCTCAAAACTGAATCATCAATTGACAAGTACCTTTTTTAATAATTAAGTTTTTATTTTAATTTGTTTTATTTTTGTTTTATTTTAATGATTATTTTTGTTTTATTTTAATGATAATAAACGAATTCTTTAATTCATTAGCCGCGTTTAGCAGAATGTTTACTTTGCAATTATATTCCTTTATACTATTCTAATTATACTTTTAAATCTAGAGAAATTATTTTATCTCAGTGAAGAAACTTTTAATAGTAAATAAACAAAATAAACATTCTGCTGAATGCATTCATTAGCTGCGTTCAGCAGAACACGGCAGGTTTGCAACTGTTTTATGATTGTTGAAAGACTTCCAACAGTTACAAAATAAATGTTCTGCTGAATGCAGCTAATGATTAATCACATTAAGCACAAATGCAATTTTAATTTGTAAAAACTGTATACATAATGCAGTTGATCGATCAATAGATTTAAAAATTTGCCTATATATGTATATATATATATAATATATATTAAAATGACAAAAAGATAAAGTATGATTATAAAGGTATATATGTTACAGAGATGCCTTGGATGCGCTAGGTCTGAAAAGATACTGCTGTCGTAGGATGCTGCTTGGACATGTAGATTTAATTGAAAAATTACTTAACTATGCACCGCTAGAGAAATAAATTTTATTTGTTATGCCGACATTATTGGATCTTTTTTGAACATTCATAAGATGTGTATATGTAACTTCATAATGTATACTGAAAAAACGATTAAAGTTATTCTATTGTAGTCTTAACATTTTATATTTTAATAATGCGCTTATGTAATAAATATAGCTTATAAGTTTACAAGGAAAAAAATAAAAAAATGTTTTATTTATAAAATATTCAAATTATTTATCTTTTAATTGGTGATGATAACAAAACATAATTCGATTACAGCATTGATATTTTATGTAAAATCTATTCATATTACAATATTACATACATGATATTTCATGTAAGACAAAAAATGGAAAAATGATTTGAGGAATAAAGCTGTCTTTACAAAATGTAAAATCATTTATATTTTATGTAACTTCAGCCAGTGCAATGCCTTACAAATAGCAAAAGTTTCATTTATATCGATACAAATTTTATCCGTTTATAAAAGAGGAGGAACAGTATATTACGTCTCCCTTATGTAATCTATGATGTAAAAATACAAAGTGAAACGTTCCCGCAAATGTATAGTAGAAGAATGAATTTGGACCCAAATTTGATTAGCTGCTCTAAGTATGCTACTGCTATTATATATGCTATTATATATGCAGGAAATTGCATTTGGACCCAAATTTGATTGATTGTTTTGTATGTTATCACTCTTATATGCAACGTTTCGCCTTATCTTATTACATCATACATTTACACCATACAATTCGGAAAAGTATATTTTGATGTTAATTTTAAATGCAATGCAGGAAGGCTGTGTGATACACTTTGTTTGAGCAATAATTTTTTTTCACAGATAATACATATTCGTTCATGCAAACTGTAGTTTTGCGGTTCCAAATCTTTAAAACATCTTTTTCAAAATATGTTAATTTTTATATTTTATAATATAACATTTTTGTAATATTAAAATACAAACTAATACAATATTAAATTGCAACATTTGAGCAAAATTAATAAAATTCCGCGCGACACGTTATTTTTTTTATCCATATCTTTTTATAAAAGATTATGTAAAAATAATTTCTGTAAATTGGTAAATTAGCTAAAAATTGATAAATTACCTAAAACTTCTTTAATTACATTTTGTATAAATGCAGAACTTTTATATAAAATTAAATGACAAAACATGCCAATAATATAAAAATTATTTCCTACAGAAACTTCACGCATTCTTTAGTATACATTCGTACATTACGCTCACGATAATTCATTATTTTGCATTTTCTGTTAAATGAATACTGCTGTTGCCCCTAAATCTAAATCTGCTTTTAATTTCTGTCCTATAAAATATCCGTATGTTATTTTAAAAATTAATCAAAAAATTGTATAAGTTTTTCTACTTATACAAGTATAAAAAAAAATACACTGATTTTCTTTAAGATCCTATTAAAATCGTGAGTCTAAAAAAAAATTCATATTTATAAGAGTCTGAAATCTCAAAGTATATCAGAAAATTTGATCTATATACAATTTAAATACATTTGATTCTGAAATTCCAATAAAATCTGCGAGTATATAATATATACTTAATACCATTAGTCATACCATGGATAGATCTAAATTTGGTAGAAAATTTTGTTGTATATCGTAGAAATATTTGTACTATTATAGATAAAAAACGGAAAATGTTTTGTCTATCAAGCATTATATAATTTTACTATATCCATTATAGCACTACGTGATCCAAATATTAATGCCATCAGACCTATCACGCATATAATTACATTCTTTAAGGCTACCCAGTTTCCTGGTCCGAAGCCGACATCCCAGTACGTTACGGTCTCAATGAAAACTGGAATAAGAAGGCCCAAAATGGAGAAACAAAATGCACCAATTAGGCCGATGAATGGTTCGATTGTCGGTACGGCCACAGCAAGGATAACTGTACAATACGAATTATTCCATAATACATTATCAATTTTTGTACTTAGAAGATATTTTAAAAATATATAAGATCTGGATATACACATACCTGCACCTATTACTAGCACCGTCCTTACAAAGTAGTTGGCTAAAAGCGGCTTCTTCTCAAAACGATGTTTTACACCGTTCCATGCAATATCGAGGCACACGTAGAATTGTAAACCAAAAGTACAAAAGACGGCTAAGGCAATCAATATCTTCACAACTTGTGCCGCTCTGTAAAGTAGTTACCGATATAGAGATAAAGAAAATCAAATTGAACATATGCTATTATAAGAATAAAAGTTTACAATTCTGTCAAATTAAACTCTTACATTTCTTCTGTTGGTAGATTTAGAGTGATACTACCCAGCGTCTCATCCTGATACTTAGCATATCCGAGAAACCCAAGAAAAATATATACAAGCGTAACACCAGACATTCCTTTGTTGAGAACTCCGCAAATTCCTACAAAGTGTTGCGGCGTCTTCATGCTGTTCTCTAGAGGCATCACTACGCCAATCGCTTCCATAGCAAAGATAGTGATGCTGAAAAACTGCGGGAAGCTTTCGATTGTAGCTACTAAAGGCACTGAGGACAATGGCGGCAAATCCCAAACGAGATAGTAAAATGTTATTCCCAGTCCTGTTCCCATAAAAATGTTCGCCACCATCGAAACTGGCGCGAGATACTTCAAGTCGGGTATCCAACTAAGAAGGATCAGCGGAATCAGCAAATAAGCAGTGATCAAACGGATGTTGTATTCGCCAACATTAACATCTTGATAATGCTCAATAATTTGCTTGATATTAGCGGCCACGATTACTGCGTACACACTGCAGGTACCGTAATATGTAGTAAATAAACTAATCTGTATGAGATATCTGTAAACAAACGAGAAATTCGCTAATTAAAAAAGTTGCTAAAGAATTAATCATATGTTCGAAAAACAAAGTTAATAACCTGGAAGGTTTCGCGAACTTTCTTGCCCATTGAGGTCCGGTACTAAAAGCTGTTTCGGCAACTTCAGCAAATCCCATTTCTGCTTTTCGAGTTTTATAATACAGCACATGCGCACATTTGACCTGAAAATAAGATATGTTAATCAATCTTAGCTTATGAAAGATGAAATCAAGCTATCTATAATGATAACTATATGATAACTATAATGATAACTACGCGACTAAATATGAATCTTTATCTCCAAAACTCACCAGAATATATGCGCAATGCGTGCATACGAATGCAACGAGAATCGTGGCAAAGATACCTAAAAGCAATCCAGCACTCTTAAAAGCTATGGGCATAGCTAGTATTCCAGTGCCAAGAGAAGCTTTTAATAAGTGCGTTAACGTATCGCAATCCCTGAAGATATCATAATATAGTTGCTTACACATTAATCACATCAATCCAACTCATTAAAAATTAACGACTAAGATAAAAATATATATAGTATATATCACAAAATTCGCTTTATAGATATAAAAGAGTACATAAAAACAAAGTTAAAACAAAATTTATGTGTATATGCGTGTGTGTTACGAGATTATTATTAAAGAATGATGTTAATTCTTACGTTGTCGGATTGTCGACTTTGCGTTCCGCAAAGGGATCGAAACTTTTCTCATCGCCCAGTGTGGCTTCAACATCACGTGGTGCAACTTGTACTATATATCTGAGAGTTAAATGAATACAAAGCTTTTAGTAATTCGCATTTTGCACGTTTGTGTATTATAAATCACATGTTATTCTCTCGATTAATGTTTTCAATAAAATTAATCGGAGTCTTACTTGGCGGACAGAACGCCATCTTTAAGATTGGATCCATCTTGAGGCAGAAAGGTATCCAACTCTGTCGGTGGCTTCTCATTTGCGTTAGTCTATGTTAAAAATAAGATACAATGAATAGTGTTTATTGTAATGAGACGAGATGAGATGAGATCAGTAGCGTGAATGAGTTGCGCAAGATAATTATGACATGAATAAATTATAAAAATATGCAATAACAGAATTATATTGCAAGATGGCTTACCGTTGTAGGCATGTTGTTGACGTATTATTTGTGCGTCACCTGAAATATATACGACAAAACAATCAATATTTTGATTATATTGTTTTGTTTTAAAATTTTAAACGGATTTAACAAATTTATAAGTACGTTATTATAACACAAATTTTATTTATATACTTTATCATTTTACCTTATCATTTACCTATTACATTATATTGACGTTATTGCGTATTTTTAAAATATTATGATTTCAGTAAATTGACAGAATTCCTCTCGATATTTGTTACAGATTAAGTTCATTTATGCGTACATTCTTATCTTTGAATACACCTTGAACTTTGAAACGTCTGTGATGTAAAAAAACGGCACTTATAAGATAACTCCCGCCTTACAATCGCCAGTGTCGTTATTTTTGCTTATGACAAGTGAATAGATGTGCAAATTTATTATGCAAAATTGTTACGGTTTACTTCATGCGTTTTTACTGGCTATACATGGATTTGTCGTTATTGTAAAAGGACATTATGACACACACTTAACATTATTCTAACTTTTTGTTATTGTCATCATTGTTATAGATCTTCACGGTCTTCAATTTAAGATAAATTGAAGAAATGAAAAACTTAATGTAGTACGCACGCGGACAGAAATGCCTATCAATCTGAACTCGCCGAAGTATCGGAACGTATTCAAAAAATGTTTCTCTTTGAATATTCATCATGAATGTGCGTTATGACTCATGACTGATAATTATTAGCGTATTAATAATATTATTATAATAAATTATTAATAGCGTATTATTAATAAATTAATAACTGTTATTATAATTAGAAAAATAACTTTTATATCATATTTTTATACAAGGGTATACCAAATTAAAATTTTTTTAGGAGAAATGGATAAATTTAAGAAAAAAGTCTTTATAGAGATTTACTTATTTTTTGCTTAAATTTTGCATTGTTGTAAAAGCCCAACATTTTAACAATGCCTTTATTTAAAAAATGACAACATAAATCTAAACAATTAAGTAAAAAATGAGCAAATACATGAAATCTTTCTTGTGCTATTAGATTTCTTTTGAATAAAATATTTTTTTAAAAGAAAATTTTTATTTTTCGTTTATTTATTATTTATATATAACTTACGCATATTGTCATTTCCTTAATGAAAATATTGTTCAAAATGTAGGCACATGCAAAATTTCGAATTAAAAATTTTTGATTTTATATATTAATATAAATATTAATAAATAAATATATATTAATGTTAATATTATTCATACTAATATTGATAATATACTAATATCATTTTTATTCTTAATATTGTCTTATATTGATATTATTAATTTATGTTACCGTTTTTCAAATAATTATCAGTATTCATAATGCATGAATGTGTACACTAGAAAAATAATGCCATAAACACATAAACATGAAAAGAAATGCAAGAAAATTTAAAATAGCGATTAGATTCCGTGTAAAATTTTTTACTTTTTCACGTGTTGAGAATTATATTAGAATGTCAAGCACGATTAGATACTTAAATTGCGTTGTATTCGCCGCAATTCAATTATGTTAAACGAGATTGTATTGTACATGTGATATGAAAGAGCGTTAACTTTACCACTTCCGGGTTCGCGAACTCGACTTTGCTTAGATAAAGTAAACAATCGTACATATGTGCAGAGGTTGATAAAACGTGATAATCTGACACTTTAATTATTAGAAGAAGCAAAGGGCAGATGCAACAAAGAAGTTACACGTTTGGCGTTTTCAGAGAAGAATTCTTCAACGCATCTTGAAAAATCTGTCGAATAACAGTATTTTAAGAATTGACGTGAATATTCTTAAAATTTTTCAAGCAAGCCGTTGTTTTTTTATTATGTTTTTTTATTACGTTTCGTCGTTATATTTACTCTATGCTTTCCTGTTATTTTAACAGATAAAAGATTAGAATTTTCAAGGAGTAAAAGAAATGCGACGAGAATTCATAGCAGAGTGCAAATTTTCTATGTGTTAAAATAAGCTAATGACGTTTTTTCGCGCTGAAATCACATCTCAGTAAATAAGCTGACGTTTGTCGTCATTTTGAATTATGTCATTGTTGTAATAAATGAACGATATACATACACAATTATAAGAAAAATATGAAAATACAAGGCAGACACGATGATCGTTGCCATCGATATACCACTATATGTATTTATAATTCATAAATGTATTTATAATTCATAAAAGCAAATATATTTCTAGCGAAAATAGCATAAATTGACGTCAAACTAACGTCAACTTTGCTAGGATCTCTGCAACACATTCTAAGTGTAAATCTTGATTGACGTAGAATTGATACACCATTACGATAACAGTTTTTGACTGAATAATGTTGGATATAAGAATAAAAGTAGAAACGGTTCAACGACTATGTTTACATCGTGCGCTTAATTCGCGACTTGTACAAGGAATCCTTGTTTATCCTATAGCCTGTAGGTTATACAAAGGCACATATTGTATAGATCGTATAAGCGCACGGTATAAACATATCATTAATCGTCAGCGAGATAATTCTCTAAATGCTTTATTTTGAAACAAGATGAAAAGACCTGCAATCGTTAACTTCCTATGAACGAACGGACGGATGAAACGCGATGATCCATCTTTTTGCTTTAATGATTAAATTTAAGATTGAGTGTATATATTTTAAAATACACAAAATTGCAGAACATTATCATAAGTGATCTATTCTCACTGTTTATTATTGATCTGTTATTACGATCTGAATATAATTGGCCGTGACGGAATTTTTACACTAAATGGCACTTAACGCCACGAGATAATCAAATGATTGAATTGAAGATCGATGTACACAAAACAGTCCTTGGTCCCCCACGACGGAATAGAAAGCTTCAGGTTATAGAACAAGGTCTATCTAATCTGTTGTATTCGGCCAACTCGAGATTAAACAACAGCCATTTGTCTTATTTATCCCACAATGATATCGAAAGACTTTATTACGCAGGTAACCTAATGAAAAAAAAGAATTATTGAATTAACGAATTAATGAAGAATTAATGAATTACGAGAGTAGATAAACTCAAGTTGCAGTAATAAGCTTGAGTATTAACGTCATTAGTTGATTACTTTACTCATCTGACAATTGCTAAATCGGTCATTAAACTTAGGACTTAATTCCCTGTTAATTGCGATTAATCTTATGCCTAAAACGATATCAGAGCTGATCTTGATTTCCTTCCAAGTTAATCAAGATAATAATATTCCAAGATAATAAAATACATTTTTTACAGTTATTCTAAGATAATAAAATACATTTCACATTATCTGTAAAATCAAATAGATTTAACCGCATGTCGATGCCATCTCGTCGCCAAGTTTTGAAAGATTAATTTTAGGTGCGCAAAGAAGAGGGAGGAAAGAGTATCTTTTGCCAAGCGTGTTCACCGATCACGCGAGAAATATGATAATCATTTGCGCAAATCGCAAAAAGAAAACGAAGTCTCGTGTGCTTAACACGTGAGTACTAACGTTACGCAACATTGGTTATCATAAAATAAAACAGCGAATACGATATTGAACATTTACATTTTGAAATAAACTCATATAACAAATAAAATTGTATTTTAAACAATTAAAAATAAAAACAGATAAAACGGCATTTCTATAACATAAATATAAATTTTCCTTGAAAAATAAATTTTTACTTGAAAGCAGTAAAAAGTGAGCACGATATCACACGTTAAGGAACTGATTAATAATCCAATAGTACCGCATCAAATTGCAAATAACGTCGTTGAAGAAACGCAAGTTGATATGGTGACTATCTTATCAGAAGTTACCACTTGAAGGGTTGCGTTCTCCATAACTGAAAACTTTTGATTTTATTATACTCGGGTCAAAGATAAACGGTTCATAAACCGTCGAACTAAGTGTGGAAAACAAGGCTGCAATTATGTCGATGAATTTCAATAGGTCAGTATTGAAACTGCATAAACTATACATTATTCGTCCTCAAATGAGAGAGAGAGAGAGAGAGAGAGAGAGAATTTACAATAACTAATCCCAGTATTTTCTTATAACGACAGATGTGACCAAATGTTTATCAAATAGCGAATTCGATTGGATGCACTCAGTATGCACTGGTGCACATTAAAACCGTTGCGCGTACACAGATTAATATAAAAATGTGTGTTAATATAAATACAAAAATGGATTAAATTATGAAATTCTCAATACATTTTATGTTGCTTAAAGTTAAATAAAGTTAAAGTAAAATCTATATTTTATAATTTGAAATATTTGCATGCG
>Ga0157364_1001745_pt1 | contig 19056 bp, 8 predicted proteins | sample AttsexASBM2_FD_111476 | JGI IMG/M metagenome (GOLD analysis project Ga0157364, IMG submission 111476) | Fungus gardens microbial communities from leaf cutter ant in Ribeirão Preto, State of São Paulo, Brazil - Atta sexdens ASBM2 | ecosystem: Host-associated > Fungi > Mycelium > Unclassified ...
ATCTTTCAAGATTACAATATTTCTGCTTATAGGAGCATTATTATTGTCAGTTTAAGAACAGGTTTTTTTTTTCTGAGAGAGATAATTAGAAATAGTTTAAATATAGTAACATATTAGAATCAACTTGATATTTTCTCAACATAATGCTTCTTCACGTTTCATCGTTCCACAAAGTGAGGAGAACTAATTGAGAATTCGTGAATAATCGGTTACTCCTTGAAGTTTCATGGCTAATAAGACCGCGAGCTACTCATCGACCTGGTAACAGTTTTCGCAGTCGATCATAACTCTACTTAGCCGCTTGTTCTCAGCACGTACTTGTTTTGCACGTGCGCGATTGCAGGTTGCACGATCGCCGACGGGATCCCATGGGGCGGTTTAACCTGCCGTCGAGTAATTTACTGCGGGAACGTTCAAAATCGATTTTCATGATCTCTTTTGGTCGATGCTCCGAGCGTATCATTAATTTTTACCCCCGATCGAAGCATAGAGAGGAATAGATAGAGAGATACACAGAAAAAAGAAAGGGGAAGAGGGAGGGAAAAAAATGGGCCGTCGATATTAACGCTCATATAAACGGAGCGGTATACTTGACAAATTCGAATGTATTCTCTCATGTATTATTAAAATCATTAATATACAGCTTAGATTGCTGCGAGGTGCATTATTAAAATCGTTGAAATATAGCTGAACGACGCGATGCGACGCCGTTCATTTTGCGGAGGGAGAAAAAAAAATCTGTCGTTGCGTATAAAACGCGGCGGCTACGCCGAATTAAATCTCACGTTCAACGACATCCGCGCGTACAACTTTTAATTGAAAAGTAATCCGCTGTTTATCGAAAATATAATTATCGGATAGGAACAGGAAATAAACGGTGGCGGACGAGCGCGGAGATGAAGAGTAAAAAAAAAAGAGAGCGACAGGAAGTAGGAAGAGGTGGTGGGTGGAGAAAAAAAAAAGAAAAAATACAACGAGTCCAGAATAACAGCGCGAGCGTGACAATGCACGACATTATTCAATATCCGTCAAATACATATTAACGGATTCCCGCTGGCCACCGCGTTGAAAAAGTTCTCTGGAATATGCGAGAACGTTATTGTGAGATTATGAGAAATCCTCCGATGAGATATCGCTTCGACGGAAGCGATCTCGCGTAATTCCGCGTGCGTGACGTGAGAATTGCGTCGTCGCGTCATTACGCTCGTACGATTCATTATTCGATTATATTTGCGCACAAATATCGGCGCGCATTAAATTCTTTTACTCGCGCAACGGCGAACGACGAGATCGATCTGCGCTTTAATCGATCTCGCGTCGGCGACGTTCATCAGGATCAACGGTGAGGGGTTGTTCTCGGTATCCCGTATGTCGGAATTGAAACTGGAATGGAGAACGATCGGCGGAGAGTGCGGATTAGGGGAAAGGGTTGGTTGCCGTACGAGGGGACAATCAAGGGATCGCATGGTGAAGAGAGACAGAGATTGAACAGGGAGAGGGAATGGGAAACGCGGGAAACGTTCGATACAACGACGTTGGCTCATTCACGGTGGTCAGACATTTCGGTACTTGTTTCCCTATTAATATGCATGTCCTCGTCCCTTAGTCGTCCCTCTCCGCTCCTCATCCTTGTTTCTGTCCGCCCTCACGCCGCGTTGCGTCCACTGTCCTCTGTCTACGTGTGTGTGTGTCTCTCTCTCTCTCTCTCTCTCTCTCTCTCTCTCTCTCTTTTCGTCCCACTCCCCGTTGTCGCCAACCATGAAATCCGCGTAGCTCGATGCTGCGCCGCGCCGCGCCGCGCCGCGCCGGTGTTTCCTGTCCGACCAAATAAATCCACGACTACTGTGTCCGCGCTACTGTTGCGTAGCAAGCCCCGGGCGGACTGTCCGCCCATACAAGACCGTTACTACTGCAATACCGAGCGATTGATTGAAAGTTTCCCGACGCTTTTTGCGGCGCCGTGCATTATATGCGTGCGCACGCCAACTTCAAAAGGCCGCGGCGCCCGTTTCTGCTCCGAACGGATTTATTCTTTTTATTTTTTTTCCTTTTTTTCTTCCCTTTTTTTTCACCTGTCTCTATCGCATTCTTCTCGCCGGCGCGCGACAATCCCGGTTGACGATTCGCGATTTTCAACAGCTATTGATAGTCACGAGGTGTTACAGAGTCCCGGTCACGTAGGTTATCAGCCGTCTTTTAAAAATATATATATGAGGTGAAATTTCTGGTCATTAATTAAAATATTATATTTATGAAATTATATTGTTAAGAATTGTCAACAAAATTATGTTTTAGAAATTTTATTTTATTAAATATTGATATAATGTACAATATAAAATTGTATTTCCTCATGGAGAGAATGTTTTCTTTGAGTTTACCCTGAAAACATGGTAATCCTGGAACAATTGTATTTCGAAGAATTTTATTAAATTCCTCTTAGTAAATTCCTCTCATTCATTAATAAAATTACAATAAAATGCGTAATAAGTTTGATTAATTTTACTGAAGTGCACGGTGAAAATCTTTAAAATATTGTGTCACAACTATCATATCATGTTTTTATGGTAAATTTTAAGAGACAATTCTGTCTCTGCCGTGCTGCTTCCATCCCCGGATCATCATCTTTTTTTAAAAAGTATGTATATGTACTCTTTTCTCTTGTGATTCTGATATGGTAACCCCAGTTGCGTGGAAAGGTGAAGAAGAGGAGTGAAAAGATTTGCCCTGGAAAAGTTTTCGGGTCAAGGGGCAATCGATGTTCTTGCGTGTAATAGTAGTTCGAGCACATTGTTCATGCGCGTTATTAATGGGTGTCAATGTATATACTTCTCGTCGGCTAAAACTTTTTATTTTACCTTTAGTGTTTAATGATACGTTTCGATAAATTCGACCTATCCTGCTCTTTGTTCTAATGAGAGAGAAACGAGGAAGCCAATGTTAAACAGAAATTGTTGTCCCACGTCGCCTAACAGATCACGCAAATGGTGTTCGATTGGTCCACCCGCGCGCGTCGTATAATTATATAAAATCATATTAATCTCTGGTAATCAAATGTTTATTGGGTCTCCGACCATATTTATTCTACAGTAATAGCGGACGAAAATGGAACCGACAGAGATTGTATATTGTACGCGATCGTCCTATTTCAGGACTTTCGCAAATATTCCAGTATTTCACTGTGAAACTGTCTGTCGGCGTTTAACATCATAAAGCTTGCACAATTATTATTAATTTTTGTAATGGAGTTTTACAAACATTCGCTCGATATCAATCGGGAGAGTGGGAAGGAGGGAGGGAAGGGCAGGACAGGGGACCGGAGGCCCAATACGAATATTCCGATCACGAAACACGAGCTACGGCTGCATCAATAAACGTTGCAAATTTAGAGAGTACGATACGGGCATGTAACAAGTACGCGAGCTGAAAAGCGAAGTGCCGTCCGCTTATGTAAAGCTTGTTACTATCGGCATATCGAGCGATCGAAAATCAGTAACGTCCCTTCTTCTCGTTGTTGTGCGCTATTTTTCCATGTCTGACACACACGCGATATGGATACGGCATAAAATTTTCACACATGTCTCGTGATATACAAATACACGCGTGCACACATACACGCGATTCTTTTTTGATACGCGATAGACAGCAATTCCCGCACTTCCAGCCAGAGTATATCACCTTTCGATGATTTTGGCGACGTGGGAACCGTTTTTCCATTTATTCCTTTTGTACTTGTTATTCTGTGGATTACAGTTGCCATTTTCGTGCCACAATATTCCTCACTTGTCTTGTCAAAGGACATGGAGAGGTGTCAATGTTAGGCACAGGATGTTCTACAGCAAGAGTATAACACGGTGAATTAGAGATCTTACAAGAGAGTCTGGTCACGAGCAATTTTGTCAAAACAAGAGAAAGGAGGGTATATATACTGTCTCTTTATATATGCTATTTTCTAATTTATACTATTTTTCATATTTTAATTTACTGAAGACAACAACGGCCAATCAAAAATTTATCTTCTCGTAATCAAATTTTGTTATGGAATTGATTATTTAATCTTTGTTTAACATATATAACAAGGATGTAACGATTCACTTGTTGTGTTAACCGTGTCATGTATCTTTTACTGAAAAGCATTTAATATTGAGGCAGCTGCAGACATGACCAATGTATGCCAACATATTACTACAAAATATATACATGACATGAATAATTATCCATATGAAAATAGGTCAATATTTAGCGAATATGCTCTCTAAATCTGAATCAGTGGATAATCATTAATATCAGTGCCAAATCACTGGCAGTGAATGAAATGTGAAATCCTATCTAATCTTTATTATGTGATCTAACTAATCTTATTTTAATGCATAGATTCAATGAATATAGTATTAAAAGATTGAAATTAACAAATACCAGTATTTTAATTATGCTCAAACATTTTTTCCTTTTTTAATTGAACTTCACTGATTATTCAAGTATGCTAGTAAGTTAGTGAAGTTCAAATAAATTATTAATTAGTGACAGTCCACAGATTTAGAGAGTGCGTAAAGTTGGTGTACATTGGTCATATCGTTTGAAGCCGTCTTTATATAATTATTGTCATTAAGAAGTGTAAGGCCTCATATAAAATGAAAGAAATAAGGAATAGAGGAACAAAGGATAACACAGGCAATAGATTTCAATCTATTAGAAATTGATGTGTATTAGATGTGTATTGCTTTTTGAATAGATTGAAATCTATTGCTTATGTGTTATTCCCTGTTCTTTATTCTTCTCATTGTGTTTGAGCTCCAATAAATAAGTACTGCGGAAAAATGTATGGATGCAGAGATTGTTGCTAAATTATTTTTCATACTCTGTGTATATAACAAAAAAGTGTCCTTAAGCGATAGATTTTATCTGATAGTTTAATAAACGCGTGGCGTATAAGTTGTAACGAGAAGTTGGGTTTCATCCGAGTGAGATTAATATTCGAGTTCTCGTCAAAGTGAAGTTTATTGAAACAAGCAATTCGGCGACCGCCAATTTCGTCCACATTCTAAGCCGTACAACCCCTCGTTCCTTGTTAATAGTCAAATCAGAAATGGCCGGATCACGAAACGACGGCACGTCTAGAGTCAATTCTCGTTGTTGTAACTTCGGGGAGTGCAACACGGGCGTGTAATGCCGACTACAAACTGTAAGGCGATCTGTCCGTTTGTATAATGGCATTTATACTACTCCAACACTAGACGATTGAACAGTTGGCCGCGTACTTTCCGGGCTGATAAGTACCTGTTATTTCGCGGTTCTCTGAGCGCGAGTTTCAAAATGTACTGTTATGCTTTAGCAATAATATCCGTGTAATAAATCGGAGGTGATGCAATTAACGCTTGTAATAATAACACAAATCTAATAATTTTCTATAGATATATATTAGAAATAGATTTTAAGAATATATTTTTAAGAAGATACTCTATATAAATAGAACATATATTATATATGTTCTATTCATTTATGACTAAATTTTATTTTTAGCCTCATATTTATTTCTATCACTGATTAATTTTAATCTCGCTTTTTTTTACTTTCGCTTGTTTTAGTTCTAAGAATCAGAGATAGAGAATAAATCGAGATTAAAATGTACACTGGTAGAAATGGACATTAAGTAAAGTTGTCCATTTGAATCACAAAGCGGTCCAGTTAGCGGTCTACACAGTTGACTTAATACTAAGTTGCCTCAAATATGGTTTCTAAAAATACTCATGTTCCAAAAGTAATTTATATTGTACGATATTAGAGAGATATTAGTATAACATGTATAGATTACATATGTTCGATACGTCGAACATATACTGTTACATCGACCATATCATATAACCCTTTACGTCATGCATGTATATGTAGTACGTAGCTTTTGAAGACGATTTTTAAGTACGGTAGAGAGAGTTTAGAGTCTGATTGTAACGTTATTTTGCGAGAAACACATGTTTAAACACATGTATCTTTATTTTTCTTTCTAAATAAACAAAGACACGTATTTAGGTTATATCTCGCTTAAAGACAAAATAATATTGGTGCAATCAGATCTTAATGACATTCATGATTGGTTCTTATATTTGAGACTGTCTTAAGTTGTTAAGATGTTATAAGTCAATCGGAAGGTTGCGTTACTATTTTAAGGTATTGCCTAAGACGGTCTTAAAATGAGAATGGACTATGAATATCATCCAAAATCTGTGGTTTGAATTTATTTTCCAAAGTTCTCACCTTCGATGCATTTATAGTGTACTCCCCTCTTAATTAGATGTTAACCAAGAGATTTCGATAATTTTTCTTGACTTTCCGTCGTGATCATGCTGGGTACGCGAATATTTCGATCGAGCACGGTGTTTGAGTGACGCCAATACTCGTAACAACTTCGGACTACAAAACAGGAATATAACACTCGCGCTGTCGATACGGAGCGCGAGCCAACAGTTGCAACGCGAGTATTTCGAACTGTCCTGCATCCGTCGCTTTCTACAGCACATAGGGTGACAACGATCCGCTTCATTAGTGGCGCGCGTCGCGCAACTTGAAAACCGTGAAAAATTCTAACCCGTACACGCACACGTGGAAATAAACGAAAGAAAAAAATCTCTCGCACATATTCGTATAAGAGATCGGAGACAGTTCGAGAGATTATCACGTCTTTGCAAGATTGGAGGGTACGCGTTCTCGCACGTACGCCATTCGTTTGAAACTAGGCGCAAACTTGAGCATCATCATCGGTAGGATCCCCCTCGAATTTTCGAGATTTCGTACGGCGTTCCAGGGCCGATTCTAGGCCATGCTATACGTTTTCCTCCTGCTCTCTCTTTCGCTATCTCTACCTTTCCAGAGAATATACCCCCCCCCCCTCCTCTCTATCTGCTCCTCCCTGTTTCGTCTCCTTCCCTGCGACGAAAACTGTGTCTATAAGCGTCCCGTACGTGTGGACGTGTTCCTAATTCCCAAGTGCGACCGGGCGAGTATCGATCGAATGTGTTCGATATCCAGGATCACGTACCCGTAACTCTTCCTTAACCGTCCTCCCGATGTAAACCGCTCCTTATCGCGGCCGCTGTAACTTCCAGGCTCTCGCGAACTTGTGTTAACAGTCGCGTTGACATTTCGTTTTGGAGATAACTCGCTTTGCGATGAACCACGATCTTCACGTAATTTGCTATTTTCCTTGTTGTGATATCAGTAATCAGAATTAAAACTATAAATTATCAGTGTCAGATTTAACACATTAGTTCTCATGTTAGTAATATTGATCATTTATAATATTGATACCAACATGATGTGGATTTAAAATTTATAGTATTGGATCCACATTAAATCTACATCGATATTTTTTATATAGATTTGTAATTTTTTTTTAAATTACTTGAAATAATTCTTTATGTGAACTATTTTATTTGTTAAATTATCCACTGACATTTCTTTTGTTTATTTTATGTATTAAAGGAATTCTTTTAACAAATAACAGAACAATTGAACAGAGGACAGATATTAACCGAATATATGTAGACTCTCATGCGATTATACGAACGATATGGGAACAATGATATCTGTGGAAAGCGATAGTCCGATAAATAGGAGCACGAGAGCATAATCGTGTATGAGTTAGCTCCGTCTTTGTTATTATCGCTGCATATTATCGGCGAGATAGCATTAGCGACGCGACATCGCCGTCGCATCGATCTTATGGGTGTCGGAGTGTTTGGTAGTTGTCAGATACTCCAGGAGATAAACTCCTATCGATTATCAATCGGTCGGACTATCGGACAGACGCACCCGTCGCAGCCAAATCGATAATCGGCTTGATAAGGTTCCAGTGGGATTCAATATTGGTCGCGGCATATCCGTTAATGGGAATCGAAGGAGAAACATAAATTGATCCGCGCATAGAACTCGCTCGATTCCGTCGTCATCGTCGCGTTAACGGTCCGTCGATTATCAATTGACCGATTGTCAACGTGAAGTCACGTTGCTCCATCGGTGATCGAGGCGACCCGATAAGGTCTTCGTGAACTAACGAGGCGCGTTATTGCTATCCCACGCGCGCGGTATTAATGCCCGACAATGGAAATCGAAAGAGAAACTCCCCAGAGAGCGATCCGCAATAACGCCACGCTGCTCTCACTGATGGCTCCGCACAAACAAAAATGCAACGACCGACGATATTCCGACGTACATACGTACGATTTCTCGTGGTCCAGTGCTTGGACAGCGCGGCGGAGGATCCCGAGGGACTAACGTTTCCGGATCAGTTTTCCACGTGTCCCACCGGTCGGTTCTGGAAATAATATCGAGCTGTCGCATCAGCGAGCGGATTGTCATTTACAATTTCATAGTAGCTTAAAAATAGTTGCTCAGCGAAAGTAGAACACATAAATCAAGTAGTATCAAATTTGACTTCAGGATTGACAGTTACTATCGCAAGAAATATGCAACTTTCTTTGGTGACCGTTATAATCTCGGAATAAATGCAGATGTAATGGAAAATGTTACAAGTAAGAGAAAGAGGAATATAAATCCTTCAGCTTCTTCTTTTGTATTATTTGAATTGAAAGATGTCATGTCAGAATAAGATTGAAAAGAAATGTTATATCGGTTATTGTTTCAGTTAGAAGCAAACAATTCTGCGGTTTTGTTCGTGCTTTTATTACCGTCGGATAGATTTGAGCTAAGTAGAGAAGCCATTCATCGATTTCCAATAATTAAGCATCTTAGAATGTTTCTTTCGAAACATTGACTCTTTTATTCGTCAAGCTGTGCCTCGGAATGAAGACATTCATTTTTCTTTCCTCTTGGAAGTTTCTCGTAAGTCGACTAGACTTTGAAAGCGCAATTCAAATTCGCGATTATTAACAATTACTCAAGTCGCGAGTCGTGTCTCTTCGCATCGAGACAACAATTCACTACAAAAGACTGGAGTTGCTCCTCCAACGCCCAACTAATTTCACTTGTGTAGATACACGCCACGTAATATTGTTATTGACATTAGTCTTTTGCGACAAATGTAAGCAAATTCAAATTTTGATACGTTTACTTCCCAGCGTGTCATTCTTGATACTATTCTATTTTTAGTCTCTTCTTCATTGTGAAAGACTAATCAGCACTTTCTATCTGCTTCCAATCAAGAAACATCCTTTCATGTCTGTCGCATCGTTACGACTCCGTTAGTAAAGATAGATCCCAGAACATTAGACAGATGAAATGTCAAAGGGTTGGAGAACAGCGTGACGACGCGCCACAATATCTTTCGATATTACCCTGCGGTCTGTCTGATGTTACCACAATAATAATTGTCATAGAAGATCTGCGGAATATCGGATCTTTTATCTATATATAAATAATCGAACAAAATCCATATCGTATATACACTGAGAGAAAAAAAATAGTTTTGGCAACTATAGATTAACAACTCTAAAATTTATTAAACTTGTAACTACTTTTAAAAAATAATAAGAACTAAAGTAGTACCCGAATACTATCAAAATGTAGTATTCAGCATTATTTTAGTTCTTGTTACTTTGTAAAACTAATTGCAAATAATTAAATTTTAGAGTTGTTAATAGTTGCCACAATTTTTTTTCTCAGTGCATATATTTTTTTTATCGATCGAGATCATTTAGATTAAAATAGAATGGTATTTTTATATAATGATTTTATTTAAAAAAGAAAATTAAATTTACTGCAAGGTTTGTGTTTGCTGACACAAATCTATCTAAATGTCGTAATTTATTTTCGAAATCCAAATCCGAAAGATATATAGATTAAAGTAAATGAAAGAAATAACGAGGAATTTAAAGCGTGCGTGATAATATGTCGTGGGCAGATTATTAACCGGTCGCGGGTCGATCGCTGCATAATTTCGAAACGGCAAAATCAGATAAAAGATACATTGACATAGAATACACGCGAATACCGATATCGCGCATTGCATCTGACGAATTTATGTTTGGCAGTACTGGCAACACCCGTACATCGATCCGCCGAGAGATCGCCGGCCGATATGTCACGTCGATAGCATCGCGTATTACACTCGAATTTCGACTTGTTATGCTGACATAGTGATTAAATATCGACGGTCAGCATCCGCTCTATCCGCTATATTGCCTTATGGGACGGTGCGAATCAATGCACGAATTAGTGCGAATTCAGTTGCTCGCGTCCAGTAATTAGTTTTCTCGTTTCGTCAGCGCGTAAATTAGTGAAACAGTGGACGATTTTAGAAAAATCGTGTCGTTAAAGATTTGCATTGATGGGTTTAATCACGATGTTACGTGCTAATAGCTAATACGAATCCGGTTGTTTGAATCTATGCTCGTCTCATTGGGCGGATAACACATCAAATTACAAGATGCTAACAAAGACACGAATGAATGACGTAGCGTATCGTTTCCTACTACATTTCGCTAAATCGTTGCATGATCGCTGGCTGTTAGACGCTGTTAATTTATTGCATTTTTCCATGCACCTTTGTAATAAATGCAGTGCGAAGTGAAGCATGCGAACGAATCGTTTTTATGCCTGCTATCGTTCGTGTCAATACTTAGTTACTTTATGTCCGGCATATTGAAAAGATGTAATATCTAACTACTTCGTATTTAAAAAAAATGCAATTTTGAATGCTTTAAAAAATTATTTATATATTTTTTTATTTTACTAGGACTTTTTTGTTTACTATTTGGGCTTCTATTAAAGCTTTTATTAAAGCTAGAAGATGCACAAAAAAAAATTCTACAGGAAATACAATTGCTTTGCATTATTACTAATATATGTATACAGAGTAAATCCTGTCAATAATAAAAGGAATAATTATGGATATAAATGTTTTACGGAAGATACTACTTTTGTGTATTTCGAACAATCAGCCGAATATTCTCGTATGATCGATGGAAATTGTCAGTTACATGTACCTAGAATAATAGCTTTCAGAATAAATCATGAAAGTTATTGCGAATGATTTAATGTACTACAGCAGCAAATGTTAATCCAGCATCCGATTGCGCATTTGATTCAATTGATTCGGTCAAGTAATAAAATTTAACTTCCTTGTTACACAGAGGTAACACAAGTAGAAGATTGCAAAGAAAGAAGATAATTGCAAAGAAATTTTTACTTTAATTAAAAAATTAAAAATAATTATATATATATTCTTAATCCTTAAGTAATTAAAGGAACGATATTTAAAGATTTGGTGCAATCTCTCTACAAAAAGTAACTAAAATTAAAAATTTCCATTTAGAAATAAATGTTACAATACATGTAACAATTCAATAAAATCAATATTTAATATTTAATAATACAATTTTATAGTTTGAATGAAATTTTCTCACTTAATCTTAATTATTTTTTAAAAACATATTTCTTATTGAAATAATTTTTAATCTAGATTCTAAATTATCATTTAACTGTTTGTATTACTTTCAAATACACACAGAAAAATCTGTAATTTTTTATTTGTGATTAAAAAATACATGTAAAACATACATTCTTACATTGAGGAAAAAATATAGTTAATTTTAATAAATATTTAGTTCAATTCTGCCAACTAAAGATTTACTCACAGTAAGTAAATATTTGTTCAATAAAAGAAATGATTGTTAAATCAAATTAATATTTCTTGTATCAAATAAATATATCTTTATATTTAATAAATATTTAATTGGCAGTATTCAACTAAATATTTATTAAAATTGACTATACTTTTTTTTCAGTGTAAGAGCGGATAGAAATATGATTTCTTTAGGTTGTTCAAGATTATAAGAGTATATAATGTTAAAGCACTAGACTTAACAGAAAGATTTCCGGAGTCATGAAAGACAAGAATCGGCTGTTGTAAGTAATCTGCACGAAATGTGTATTGTTTCGGCATAATCGCATGCGCGTTTCTCGAAGGAATATCACGAACTCGCTCGTGCGACGGTACATGGTCAGTTGTATACATCGCGTCGTGCGTGTACATATGTATAAAAGCTGAACAAAAGCTGCGGCGGTTCACCGACGTCGGAATAGCTTTTTTTTTCCATTTCCGTGGCGCCGCGCTGATGCGGGATCGGGGTGCGCGTCCCGATCACAGAGCGCTGCGCTTTTTTATTGCCCGAACGAGCAGCGTCCCGTGCGCGCGCGATAGCACCCGCCTAAGGTGATAAAAGCACATAGTCGGCTTTCCCTTTATGGGGTACCGTCGTAAAGCGGAAAAAGGGGATAGCGTGGATAATTAACCCGGCAATAACCCGTTGTATGTAGATCCTCCCTTCCAAAAGCTTAGGGAAATGGTTGTGAAAGGATGATCACGCATGACTGACAAGCGGTCGGGAATACGGCGAGCTCATTCGAATCATTATTTGGCAGAATTACATTTTGTTAGAAGAGAGGAAAGATAGATGAAGGTTTTTTATTGATATTTTAGAAGCGAGTTTAGAACATAGCAAGTAAAACGACGAGCGAAAGAACATAAAAATATACAAATAGAGAAAGAGAGAAAGAAAAGTAGGAAGGGAAAATGTTTTACAAGCCGCGTCCTGTGGATTCGAGGTGCGAGAATTTTATTGACTCGTAAAACGGAACTACAGTTTTTTTTTACGATTTAAATTAATGCTAATTACACACATACTTTGACGCTGTTAATGGGCAGTTAAACGCAAATCTTAAAACGAATTTAAATTAAGGAGACTTTTCTCGATTTTCCTTCGATATAAAATACATTTGTTTACAAGAGTAAACAATTTATAAATACGATCTGACGAAGAAAGTTTGAATAAGCATTTGTAACTTGGAAAGAAGATGCGTTTCCGTTTGAGAGACGTGAAACCTATCTAACGCAAAGGCCGGGAGATAAGGTTTCAGTTGCCTGTAGATGAATTCGGTTTCCAGAGAAAAATACTTTAACTTTTTCCTCATAAAACAGCTTGTATCTCGTAAAGTAGAATTGGGTATATTTTTTTGGGGGAGCTGTGTGATGAAAGACAAGTGAAGGGAATATATCGTTGCAGAGTCGTCTTCTTATCGCGTCAGCAGAAGTCCTTTTACAATTTGATAGGATGATCCTGTATATAATGTAAACAAAATAAGAAATAAAGAGAGTACTTGACATGGATTAAATTACTCTATCATTTTTTGTCTAATAGATTTCATTTTATAAAAATTTTTGAACGAGGTTTTATTACGATATACTAGAAGCTTATATATCTTAAAAAACATAAAAGTGTTGTAATTTAGTGTGCGCGCGTATTAAACGACAAGGTTTTAAAGTGAACCAGATTTTTTTTTTTAGAAAACTGGAGCAATTTGTTTAGAAGCATAAAATTTGTAGAAGTCTTAAAAACAGCAAATTTTAAAAGTATCTCTTTTAAAAATGAAATCTGATCGACTACAAATCCAATCTTTCGTCTTATTTTGAAGAGATTATGTCTTGTATCAGTCTTGTATTTCTCTCTCTCTCTCTCTCTCTCTCTCTCTCTCTTTCTCTCTTTCTCTCTCAACATTGAATTAGTAGAGCGAATTTTATCTAGAGTTATCAGTATTACTATAATTCGTTTATTATTTTCGTTATAATTCGATTAAAGTTAAATTTCATCTGAAGTCATATAATTTGTTGTGTATCCATCCAGTCAAAAAGCTACTCTAGTTTAGGATAAATTTCATTAAATTGATCAAATCATAGATATATCTTTTTTTTTATATTCGGAGTAGTTTATTATATTTACCGTTCATTCAATAGATTCTCTTGCATGATCGAAAATAGAGTATCCCTATTTAATATGTGCTAATTCTTGGTCTGCTACATTGGTGTCGATTGAACAACCAGGAATATTGGGAACTTTTGGAAAATATCAGGATGAATAGGTGCAGTGCACGATATTAAGTTCTCGATGAAGGTGACTTCAGAAGTAGGCAGACACTGATCGGAAAAAAGAAAGAGAGGAAGGAAGAAATAAGTATGTGAAAGTTAAGAAACTCAAGAACTTAGCATCTCTTTCCTGGTTAAGGCCTGGCAAGTCGCGGGAAGAAGCGGGCGAGGGAGAGTGTAAGACCGACACCACATAACTTCCGTTGCATATTGGTCGACAGATCGAGGAGTAACGGGAGGGTGGTTACGTTGGGTCGAACCCGAGTACTGGGGGGATGCCATATCCAATATTATCGAACGAGTTCCAGAGTCTGACGTAGAGTCTCTGTATGGGGATTTCGACGAGGTGGGCCAGTCGTGAGAAAAGGACGGAGAGGAGAGGAGAAAGAGGAGGAGTACGGAGGTCGTGGGGTGAGTTGCAATCTCGTAGTTTGACTTGGGGTGCGCGCGTCATGTTTAAGCGGCAATTTTGGCATCCTGCAGACCCCGGGCCCCACCTTCTTCAACCACGTCGTCGTCGTAGTACTCTAACCCTCCGACCGGCGGTACCACCCTTTTGCGATCCTTATGTCCCCCTTCCGAGAGGGTTGCCTCGCCTGCTACTGACAGATAGGACGAAACTCGCGTCTCCAGTACCGCCGAAACCGAGGCATTGGAATTGCACCAATACATTGCGGGATTCTGGCGATGGCGGTGTCGCGCCATGCGGTTGCTTCGCGATCTATAAGATCGAGTTGTACGCGTTGTTGAAACGATGGCTCTTGTACATGGTAGACGCATAAATATACACACACAGGATAAATAATAAGTTTGTTCATTTGTTCGCATTCGCAGGCAATTCGATACGATCCTCTTTCTTTCTTTCTCTTTCTCAGGATTTGTTTTATCAATTTCATATCGTTTTCTCTTTTCTAGCTGTATAAGTATTGTTACAAATGTATGGCTATGTATTATTGCAGATACAGAAAAATATTATGTATTCATTGTATATTATTTTTGCAGTGGGTTTTAATTTGTATTATGTGTGTTAAATGTGTGTGTTTTAAATATTAATTATATTAATTACATTAATCACTAAATGAATTAATAATTAAATAGTCTTATAATGAAGTCGAAGTCATTAAATTGCTCGAAGGAATTTTACGATGCTGTTATATTTGCGTCATCCACATCGTAATTATTTCTTGTGTGTACTATTCTGTTGATATGGGACTTTGGAAGGATCACAAAATAATGTCATGAAAATAATTATAATATTAAATGCCTTATGAGGAAGGTTCACTGGCTTGTTTCGATATTATATTCTATACCAATACAATAGCTGATCCTCGGAGACACCGACAGGGCTATTACCCTAAACAATCTTTCCATCGATAACCGTTTAAGCTACTTAAACCCTAGCCGACCAGAACGAACGGGGATTAAAAGTACGAGCGATTAAGGTTAATTTTCTTTAAGTACCCTGTTAACAGTGCGATAACACTGAGCCGCGAACGATAAAATTACCAGAGGTTCGAGAAAAGAAAGAAAGAGAGAGAGAGAGAGAGAAAGAGCGCGCGTGGTCAGTATGTGCGAAGAGTCGAAAAGGGAGTAAAGAGGGAGAAAAAAAGAAAAAAAAATAATGATGTCGCCGGGCACGTCTCACCAAATCGCCATGAAATATATTTCGCCGACTCAGCCCACGGTACGATCGTTTTGCTGAAGGAGAGAATCGAACATCGAACTGGAGTCGGAGTTGGCAAAGAGTAGCCAGGCGATAGAGGGGAATAAAAGTTGGTTCTCTCACGAGAAATTTTCACGACTAATTCAGGTTGCCGAGTGTATTTCGGGTATCATGTGAAACAGGATTCATGTCGCTAAAGTCAGTCGATGCTCTCATTAGATAAACGCGTAAATTGGCAATCACCGATTCTCGTCTTTACGCTGCAAAGCAAAAGGCACGACTCCGAAGTTTGTCGCGAGGTTAACATGAATCCTCGTTTTCAGTAACGTAAAGGCTTTGTGCAATAAAAGAAACAGGGAACAGAGAATAATAATTTCAACTTATCAGAAACTGTATATTCCACAATACATGATTTCTGATGGGTTGAAGTGCTTATTCTCTGTTCCCTGTTCCTTTTATTGTGCTGAATCCCTAACAGTCGCGGACGTTATTTCAATCAGCGGGAAAATAGGTTACGCTGCTGTCGTTTAATCGGATCATTAATTAGAAACTGACGTCCTATGTGCGTCAGACAGCGGGGGCAATAACAGCGGAGGCAAGACGGCTCCGCGGCGGTTTTGCCATGAAGAAAATTACGGAGTATCGCCGTTGATTGATCGGCCAATTAATTAGACATTGACGCGCGGGGTTTGCAGCGCAGCGTGCTCGCGAATTTGGAATGTAAGATATACTGCGGACGTTTAAGTCGGCTGCACGGTTGCACCCTTTACTAGGATACTATCTTTCCCTCCCTCTCCCTCTCTCTCTTTAATGTAACGACGCGACTAACGAACCGTGACTACGGAATAAATGTAACCTACTTCGTGAAACGAGTATAGCGGTAACTGTAATTGAGGTATCGACAAGAAAATAAATCAAATCGCATCGGTTCGTTATTGATGGAGCCAATTATGCTCTGTGACTCTTCTTTCTCTTTCCCATCAGTCCAATTTTAATAAGTATTTTTCTTACTTCCTAGACACGTCAATTTTTTTTTACATCTCAATAAAGCAACGTTCTAATAAGAAATTTCATGGTATATATGAATTTAGTTCGGTAATTGTAGGGATTAAACTCTATTATTACGAGACTTCACTTATTATCATATAATTTCTGTAAAATATATGTTGGACAATACCATTATTGCTGTGGAATGTAACTCTGTAATAATTATTCCCCATCAATAGTTTAATTAATACGATAATTAATGGAGAATGAAATTTTAATTTTATTGATAATTAATTTCACCGATCGAATGTAACAGTCAACGATTTCTCCATTCTCGCTAAATATACGCGTGACCGATTAATCAAAGAAATTAGTAAAAGAAAATTAGTCCTCAATTCCGATTTCACGCTTCTCATCATTTCCTGATACGGCGGCATTCCTTTGCAGTTTACCGTTTATCTATCAGCGAGATAGGGCGGCGTGCATGAAAGAATTCGCGCAAAAAAGCGCACCACCTACGGAAATAAATCTCGCGTGCTGCGTTTTCTTTCGCTGGAACTTCGTCAAAGTCGGCAACAGACGTGTCGTTTCGTCGCGAATTCCTCTTCTAGCGGGAAGGAAGATCCGTGTGCGGGGTCGCATCGATTTGCGGCCGCTGGTTTCTATCATACATCATCGCGACTATTTCAAGACGGGTGCTGTGGAATCGCACAGTGAACGGGCTTTTTCCAAACGGCGCGTCGAGGCTCCACTCGCACGCACGAGGGGATAAATTCTCACGGGAACTTTATTAATGACAAGGAGCTGATTAACGATCGGCGCTCCACTTGTCTACTCTAACTCACTCGCTCTCGTCTTATTGCAGCCGTAGCTCTTCCACCACCCGCGTTACTCTCTTCCGTCCGTATGTACCGGGCGATTCGAAATGTATATCGCCTTCCCCATTGCCCGTTAAATCCTTTAGAACGCTACCACTCGTGCTAATGAGAATGCCTTGAGAACGCGGCGTTTCATAAGCGCGGAGATGCGAATAATTTACAAGATGAGTGTAATTACATAATAATTACGCTAACGATTAACGCATACCATAGCGTCGTTATGATTTATTGTCTCGCCCTGAGTAGTGTATTTAAGGAAAACGTGGAAAGAACCCCCGGTGAAAACTAGCTGTCATGAAGATACTTGTGTAAGGCTCTCTTATTTTCGCTCGTCGCGCGCTTCGTCTTCGTTAACGCAAGATAAAGGGGGTGCGAAATATTTTCTAAATGGCGAGAATTTATCGCAATGCATTTTGTTAATTCACCGGCATTATCGTGCATTATGCCGTCCGTGCGTATTTACATGAGTTTTTGGCTATTAAAACGAATAGCGTTTTCAAAAAAGAAAAACGGATCGTAAACGTGTACACATTTTGTGAGAACATAAATCTGTGGAAAGCGTTTCATTTATTATTAATAGTTAATTTATTATTAATAGTTCTTATAGACTTCATGCACATATGCATGTCTTTCCAGGGGGTTATCGCAATCGAGCCAACAGGTTACTACTGCTAGAATCTTGAGACTTCCCACTACCTTGTTTGGAGTTTAGATGAATGTGTCTTACCTCCGAGGCCTTCCTAACCGAGTCCGGAATTTAACTTGCTAATATCATATTCATTGTATATTCATCGTCGGCATGGAACAGCCTGTAGCTAGACGTAATGCTTGTTTCGTATGCTCACTTGTATCAGCATTATTTTCCTAATATCAAGGCGGAGAAATTTATTAATTACAGAGACAAATTAGACACACCCACTTTTGAAAAAGTAGCAGTGCGAGACCTTTTTTATTTATTCACATTTATCACGCTATATTATTTTTCTTGGAAATTTTTTTTACACAAATTCAATTTCCGATTTGAGTATTAAATTTGCAATTAATATGATCTTACACGTTTCTCAAGGATAATTCATCGTAGTCTCGTGATTAATGAATCCGGATGTTGGCTGCTGTTGCAGATTATCCTTCGCAAAAAGTGTTTTCGACGTCGGCGCATACGACGTTACCTCTTTTTAGAAACAAACTTAACTTAGAAAGCGCAGTGGCCTAACGCCCATTCAATTTATCAAGCGTAATGAAAATATAAGGCGGTAACCACATTAATCGCGACAATCAATCATGTAAGCGAACCCGGACTTACTTGCAAACTTCGGTAACTTATCGTCCGGCCATTTATAGTTCGGCGGACTTCGCATTGCCGGCACTTTGGTAAACACTTTGGTGTAATGTAACAGCCAAGTAGCTTTCCACATATATTACACATTTGATTTTAAGATTATTTCATAATACACAATAACTTTTGGATAACGATTCGTAACTATTATAAGTTTGAGGGCTAGGTATAATTTACTTAAATTCATTTCATTACTTCATCTTGTAATAAAAGATAAAAAGTCAGTACACACACACACACACACACACACACACACACACACACACACACACACACAAACACCCACACACACACACACACACACACACACACACACACACAC